>FWPU01000113.1_pt1 | contig 247929 bp, 181 predicted proteins | sample 2228361 | NCBI WGS metagenome assembly FWPU01 (sample SAMEA103939777, study PRJEB20133) | metagenome
GGCCGCGCTGGGTGCTCCGCGGCCGTTCGACCGCGCCACGGCGCTGCTCGACGCGGCGCGCCTGCTCCACGAAAGCGCGCCGGGCCAGAGCGCAGCGGTCGACCGGCGGCGCCGGCGGTTCGCAGCCTACGCGCCGCCACGCCCGCGCGGCACTGCCGCGACCAGCGCCTCCCACCGGCCAGAGGACACCGTTCCGATCCCGCTCGCGCCGGAGGTCTGGTCGGCGGTGGTCTTCGGCCGTCCGGTGCCCGAGGCCGACCTCGCGCTCGCGATCCTGGCCGACCGGCGCGCCTCGCTGCTCTACTGGGGCCTCTTCGGCCTGGACGACGAGACGCTGGCGTACTTGAGTCGAGACCGGCGCACGCTGGCGACGCTCGCGGCGCGCCACGCCGCGGCGTTCGCCGCCTTCGGCCGCAGCCTCCAGGTGCAGGCCGGGCGCGTCGTGACGCCGGGCGGCGACGCCGACCGCCGGCTCTGGGAAGCGACGGTCGGCGCGGCAGTGGAACCACCCGGCCCGTTCATCCTGGCGCTCTTCGGCGCCGCCGAGGGCCGGCTCGCGTACTTCTACGACACCATGGCGCAGCTCGACGCGCCGAGACGACGCTACGCGCTCGGCGCCGACCTTCCGGCCGAGCACCGGCTGGTGGCCGCGCAGGCGCTCTTCCGGATCTTCTCGACGGCTCATCCGGGCTGGGCCATCGCGGACCGGCCGTTCGCTCGCCCGGCGCTCGACGCGGCGCTCGCCCTCCGACTCCTGCGCGTCGATCCCGACGGGCAGCTGCTCGGACCCGTCTGGCCGGCGCTCCTGGCGCACGTCTTCGACGACCTTCCGGCGGTGCTGCCGGGAACGCGCGGCGGGAGCTTGCTGCCGGCGGATCCGGAAGGCGCGGTCGGGCGCGTGGACGCGAGCGAGCGGGCGGACGCTGGGTGGCTGCTCGAGCGCGTGCTCTCGCCGCTGCCGCAGGTGAGCCGGGCGCGGCTCGAGGCGCTCCTGTTCGGCCAGCGCGTCTTTCCCGATCCCGACCCGGCCGACGCGGCCGAGCTGCTGCTCGCGATGCGCGGGCGCGTCGTGTTCCCGGCGCTCGCGGCGACGCTCGAACGCCTCGGTGTTCGCGACCCAGCCATGTACGCGACGGCGGTCCGGCGGGCGGCGAGCCTGATGCGCATCGAGCGGCGCGCCGCTTACGCCGCGGCGCTCGCGCAATTCCAGGGTGCGCTCGGCTGCCTCGAACGCTTCGCGCGGCACAGGGTCCTGACGCCCGACGCGACCACCCTGCTGCTCCAGCAGCTCGTCGGCATCGAGGTCGACCCGGTGATGGGTTACGGGGGGCGGCTGGCGCGCTGGTTCGATGAGGCCGTCGGGGCGCTCGGCCGGGTCGCGGGTCCCCAGCTCACGGCCGCCGCGTCCGCCGAAGACCTCATCGTCCGGGCCCTGGCGGGCGCGCTGCCGAGGCGTCGACGCGCCGAGAGGATGGTCGAGTGGGACGGCGAGCGCTACCGCGTGGACTACGGCGCGCCCGAGTGGGCGAGGCTCCGCGCGGTACGCCAGCGCCAGGGCGGGAACGATCTCGACGCGGTGCTGGCGTTCGCGAGCGCCGCGGCGGAGCTCTCGTCCGAGGGCGACGGGCGGGCCGACCGCGCCGAGGGCCTGGGTACGCTGCAGGCGGCCCTCGGCCGTCTCGACCCGCCCGTGCTGGCGCCGGCGCACGCCGGGGTGTCCCCTGCGTCCGTCGCGGCCGACGCACGCCGCGCCCTCGAGGCGCTGGGCGCAGCGGATGGTCGCGGGCCCGCCGGACCGGCCCGGACGCTGGTGGCCTACGGTGACGAGTTGCTGGCCGATGTCGTGACGGCGCTCGTCTACGCCCCGCAGCTGGGCGGTCCCGACGCTCCCGCCCTTGCGGCGGGCCACGTCGCGCTCCGGCACGACTTCGGCCTCCTCGGCGGACGCCGCACCCCCTGGGACCCGGCGGCCGGCTGGGGCTTCCCGACCGAGGATCACGAGGGCGGCTGGCATCTTCAGGGCGCGCTCCTCGGCCTCGACCTGGCGCTCGCGCGCCTGTCGCTCCGGTATCTGAGTGCCGACACGATGCCGGAAGCGCCGCTCGTCAACGCCAACGACTGGCGCACGCTCGCCGAGACGGCCGTGCTCCTCGACCCGCACGAGCTTTGCGATGCCGACGCCGACGCTCTCGCCGAGGCGATCGAGCGCGGTCGCCGGCGCCTCGACGCGCTCGCCGCGCACCCCGCCCGCGTCGACGAGGCGGCGGCTGGCGCGCATCTGAGCGGGACGCGGCGCGAGGCGCTCAGATGGCAGCTCGCGCACGACCCTGAGGCCGCGTCGAGCTCCTTCTCGCTCGTCGAGATGCTGGAGATGGGCGGCGGACGTCTGCCCATCGCCTGGGGGACGTCCGGGCGGCCGGCGTCGGGCTGCCTATGCCTTGACGTCCCCGAGCCGGACGCCGGGGAGCAGTACGCGGGGCGACCCATGACGGGCCTACTGGCCACGATTGTCGCCGACCTCACCCTGCGCGCGATGCTCGAGCTCAGGGTGCGGAAACTGCCGGCCGCGCTCGTCCCTGCCGTGCTCGCGCTGGCGGTTCCCGATTTCCTGCACGCCGTGCGGCCGGTGCACGCCGACGACCGCGCGGCCTTCGCGCGCGCGGCGCGCGATCTCCCCGCCGACCGGTTCGCGGACTACCTCGCGGCGCTCGCCGCGGGCGGCCCGCTCGTCCCGGCCTCGAACCAGGACCTCGCGGAGGAACGCCGGCCATGACCGCGCGCGCTTCTGGCCTCGTCTCGTGCGCGCTCTGGGTGGTCCTCGCGGCGCAGGCCCCTCCTCCACCCGTGCAGGTGCGGCTCGTCTCGCCCGCTGACGGGTCGTTCGTGAGCGGGCCGGTCCTGCTGCGCGCCGTCGTCGACCCGGCGGAGGCGGCGTCGCGGGTGATCCTGGTGACGTTCTTCGCCGACGGCCGCCAGGTCTGCACGCGGGAGGCGCCGCCTTTCGACTGCCCGTGGGACGCCGGGCCCCGCGTGCGCGCCCGGGTCGTCCGGGCGGTCGCGGTGCTGGACGATGGCCGGCGGCTCTCGGCGACGGTCAGGACGCGCGGGCTCGACTTCGCCGAGACCGTCGACGTGGATGTGATCCAGGTGACGGCGACGGTGACCGATCGAAACGGTCGGTTCGTTCGCGGCCTCTCGAGGCGCGATTTCCGCGTGTTCGAAGACGAGGTGCCGCGCGAGATCACGTTCTTCGGGACCGCCGAGCGCGTGCCGCTCGACCTAGTGGTGGCTGTCGACGTGAGCGGCAGCATGACGCCCGCGATGGTGCCGCTCAAGCAGGCGGTGAAGGATTTTCTCGCGGCGCTCGGCCCGCGCGACCGCGCGACGCTCGTGGCGTTCAACGACAATCTGTTTACGCTCGTGAGGAGCTCCGCCGACTCGGCGGCGCGGCTACGCGCTGTCGATCGGCTCGCGCCGTGGGGCGGGACGGCACTCTACGACGCCCTCCTGCGCGCGATCGAGATGGTAGGGCACGCGCAGGCACGCCGCGCCGTCGTCGTGTTCACCGACGGCCGCGATGAGCACAGCTTCGCCACGCTGGACGAGGTGATCCGCCGCGTCGAGGCGAGCGACGCGACCGTCTACGCGATCGCGCAGGGGGACGCCCTCACGCACCCCGTCTCCGTCAAGCTGCTCGAGCGCATCGCGGCGACGAGCGGCGGGCGTGCGCTCGCCAGCCGCTCGCCAGGACGGCTCGACCGCGCCTTCGCGGAGATCGTCGAGGAGATGGCGCACCAGTACGTACTCGCGTATCCGGCGCGGGCGGCGGCGCGCGACGGAGAGTGGCACGCGATCCGCGTCGAGGTCGCCGGCGGACACCGCGTGCGCGCGCGGCAGGGGTATCGTCTGGCGCCGCGCCGGGAAGGGAGCGAGCCGTGACGGACACCTCGCGGGCGGTCGCGATCCGGCGGGCCCTCGTTGCGCCGCTGGCAGCCATGGCAGGCCTCGCGGCGGCCGCAGGCGCACCGGTGGCCGAGCGGCCGTGGACACCCGCCGCCGCGACGCTGGAGCAGCAGCCGGCCGTGACGTTCCGCGCGGGCGTGGAGCTCGTGGCAGTCGATGCGAGCGTGGTGGACCGGCAGGGACGTCCGGTGCGAGGTCTCGGGCCCGAGGATTTCACCCTGACGGTGGACGGCCGGCCGCGGCGCATCGTCAGCGTGCAATTCGTCGCCTACGCGACCGAGGCGGCGCCCCCCGCGCCGGCCGAGCCGTCCGTCTACGGCTCGAACGCCTCGGGCCCAGCCGGCCGCCTCGTGTTACTCGTCATCGACGAGAACCACATCCGGGCGGGCGCCGGCCGGGCGATCGTGCGGGCGGCGACGCGGTTCATCGACCGGCTGACGCCAGCCGACCGCGTCGGGCTGGCTATCGTCCCCGGCGGCCAGCAGGTCGAGTTCACCGCCAATCGGGCGCTCGTCAAGACGCTCCTGGCCAGCGCCGTCGGCCGCTACACCCGGGAGACGGGCCGGCTGCGCGTCGGCGTGGCCGAAGCGCTGCAGCTCGTGCGGGGCAACGACTTCGTACTGGCCGAGATGACCGAGCGCGAGTGCGTGGGGCCCGTGATGGTCGGCGGGCTGTCGTTCGAAGACCGGCTGCGCGAGTGCCAGAACGCGCTCCGCACCGAGGCGCGCGACGTCGTGTGGCGAACCAGGGCCCGCACCGACGAGACGCTCGTCGCGCTCCGCACGATCCTCGGGCGGCTGGCGCTCGGCGCCGAGGCGAAAACGGTGGTGCTCGTCTCGGAAGGCCTGGTCCTGGACGACCCGGTCTCCCAGCTCGGCTGGGTGGGCCCCCTCGCCGCTGCGGCGCGGGCGAGCCTGTACGTGCTCCGCCTCGACGGCACGCTGTTCGACGCGCAGGAGTCGCGCATCGGCGCGACGAGCCAGGAGGACCAGCGACTCGAGGTCGAAGGGCTGGAGATGCTGGCGGGCAAGGCCAGGGGCGCGCTCGTGCGCGTCGGCGTCGATGCCGACTCGGCGTTCGAGCGCCTCGCGCTCGAGCTCTCCGGCTATTACCTGCTCACCTTCGAGCCCGAGCCCGCGGACCGCGACGGGCGTCCGCACGCGATCGCGGTCGACGTCCGCCGCGGCGGGGTCGTGGTGCGGGCGCGCCGCGAGTTCCGGGTGGACGTGTCCGCCGCGGAGCGAACCGCGGAGGACCACCTGGCCGAGGTCCTGCGATCGCCGCTCGTCGCGACGGACCTACCGATCCGCGTGGCGACCTACACGTTTCGCGCGGATCAGCCTGGCAGACTGAAGGTCATGATCGCCGCCGAGGTGGACCGGTCCGCCTCGCCGGCGGGCGCGGCGGCGCTCGGGTACTTCGTGGTGGACAGTCGGGGCCGGCTGGCGGCGTCCGAACTCGGCCAGAAGCTCGAGGCTGCGGGGCCCGTCGGCGGCGCCTGGCAGCCCGTCACCCAGGCCGTCATCGTGGAGCCAGGCGTCTACACGCTGAAGCTCGCCGTCGTCGATTCCGACGGCCGCCGCGGCAGCGTCGAGCACACCTTCCGGGCCGCGCTCCAGTCGGCCGGGCAGCTTCGGTTCGGCGATCTGCTGCTCGCCGAGGTACGCCCCGAGATGACGCCGCCGGTGCGCCCCGTCGTGCGTCCCGAGCTCGCCACGAGCGCGCTGCATGCGTACCTGGAGGTGTATTCGGAGGCGGCGCCGCAGCTCGAGGCGGCGACCGCGACGCTCGAGGTCGCGACGGAGCCGAACGGCGTCGCGCTCGAGCGGAGCCCGCTTCCGCTCGGCGCGGTCGAAGGTGGCGACCGTCGCGTCGGCGAGGGCTCGGTGCCGGTGGTGCTCTTGCCGCCGGGCGAGTACGTGGCGCGTGCGGTCGTGTCGGTGGAGGGGCGACCCGTCGCGCGTGTGACGCGGCCGTTCCGCATCGACCGCGCTGCCGAACCCTCGCCCGCCGACCGCGCCGCGGGGACGCTGCCGGGCGTGCCGGCCGCGATCGTCGCGGGAGCGGTCGGGCCGTTCCGGTCCGAGAGCGTGCTCGAGCCGCGCGTGCTGGGCTTCTTCCTGGACCGGTTGCCCGCCGAAGCCGCCGCGAGCCTGGCTGCCGTGCGGCCGGCGATTGACGCGGCTCGCGAGGCGCGCTTCGGCGAGGCCGAGGCGGCGCTCGACCGCCTCGACCAGCAGGCGGCCGCGAGCCCGCTCGCCGCGTTCCTGCGCGGCGTCGTGCTGCTGGCGCGGGGCGAGCTCGAGCCGGCCGCGGGCCAGTTCCGCGAGACGCTGCGCCGGTCGTCGGAGTTTCTGGCGGCAGCCTTCTACCTCGGCGCCTGCTACGCCGCGGGCGGGCGCGACCGCGAGGCGGTGGGGGCGTGGCAGACGGCGCTCGTGACCGAGAGCGACGCGCCGTTCATCTACACGCTGCTCGCCGACGCCCGTCTGCGGCTCGGCGACGGCGAGGGTGCGCTGGAGATCCTGCGCGAGGCGCGCCAGCTCTGGCCTGCGAGCGATGATGTCACGGTGCGGCTCGGCGCGGCGCTCGCGCTGACTGGCCGGGCCGCCGAGGCGATCGGCGCGCTCGATCCGTATCTCGAGCGCCGCCCGGACGACCACGCGCGCCTGCTGCTCGCCTTGCGGCTCCTGTACGAAGCCGCCGCCTCGGGCCGCGCCATCGAGACGCCCGAGCGAGACCGCGCGCGCTTCGCGCGGTATGCCCGCGCGTATCTGGCCGCCGGTGGACCCGAGGCCCCGCTGGTCGAGGCGTGGGGGAGGGTCGTCGGCGAGAAACGCTGACATAATGACGGAGCGGAGGCCATGGAAGGCGACGTGAACGAGGCCGTCGTCCGCCGACTCGTCGAGCACGCCGGCGGGGTGGTGGGCGCGGCGATCACGGCCCGTAAATCGCACCCCCGCTGGCGACGTACTGCTCGACGACCCGTCGGGCTTCCTCCCGCAGCACGTCGCGGACGACCTCGACGCCGCGGCCCTCGAGGTAGGCGAGCGACTCGGGAAACACCGGGCCTTCGTCGAACCCGGCCGCCCGGACGTCCTCGGTGCGCGCGCCGCACACGAGGCGCCGTACGCCGCTCCAGAAAACCGCCCCCACGCACATCGCGCAGGGCGCGCTCGATGTCACGAGCTCGAGGCGCGGCAGTCCCGGGCGCGCGAGCGAATAGCTGCCGAGCGCGCGTTCGGCGAGCATGATGGCCACGACCTCCGCGTGCAGGACCGAATTGGCCGCCCGCTCCACCAGATTCACGCCGGCCGCCACGACCCGCCCGGTCGCCGTCTCGACGACGATCGCGCCGAAGGGCCCGCCGGTCCCGCGCTCGACGTTGCACTGTGACAGCTCGATCGCCAGGCGCATCCGCGCATCGAGGTCAAAGAGGGGCCCGGTTTCGGCGAGCAGCGCCGAGACCCAGCCCGGCAGCGCGATCGAGAGCCGTGCGATCACCGGCTTCGCCGCAGCCCGCGCCCGCCCCGCGCGCCCGTCAGCTTGCCCCGCTCCAGCTCGACGACCCCGTTGACGAGGACGAACGACACCCCGGTCGCCATCTGGGCCGGGTCCTGTTTGGTGGCGCGGTCGGCGATGGCCGCCGGGTCGAAGACCACGACGTCAGCCTTCTTGCCCGGAGCGAGCACGCCCCGGTCGTCGAGGCCAGCCTGGGCGGCCGACCGCCCGGTCATCTTGGCCACGGCCTCCTCGAGCGCGAGGAGCTTCCGCTCGCGCACGTAGCGCGCGAGCACGCGCGCGAACGCCCCGTAGCCGCGCGGGTGACGGCCAGCCAGCTCGCCGTCCGAACAAATGAGCACCTGCGGATGGCGCACGAACGTGTCGAGGTCCGCGTCGTCCATCGACGTCCCGATGATCCCGATGTTCGGACCCGCCGCGCGCACCATCCGGACGACCAGGTCGGCGGCGTCCTGGCCGGTCGCGCGCGCGATCTGCTCGAGCGTCCGACCGTTCCAGGAGGGGTCGGGGCGATAGTTCGTGACCAGCACGTTCGCCGGGCCGCCGATGTCCTCGAGTCCGGCGCGCCACTTCTCGCGGTTCTCGAAATCCCGGTCGGCGATGAGCACGTAGATGGACGACTGCCAGTAGGTGTAGGGATACCAGTCGGCCATCACGCGGACGCCGTCGCGGCGAGCGTCTTCGAGAAGCTTCAGGCCTTCGGCCGCGCGGCCCCACATCGCCTTGACGGCGAGCTTGATGTGAGAAATCTGGACGGGCACGCCGGCCTTCCGCCCGACCTCGATCGCCTCGCGCCACGCCGCGAACGCCTCGTGCTCCTCGTCGCGGACGTGGCTCGCGTAGTATCCCCCGTAGCGCGCCACGACCGAAGCCAGCGCCACGAGCTCGTCGGCCGCGGCGTAGAAGCCGGGGTCGTACTCGAGGCCGCTCGACAGCCCGAGGGCGCCGTCGCGCATGCCGCGGTCGACGAGGGCCTTCATGACCTCGACCTCCGCCGGCGTCGCCGCGCGGCGGTAGTCACCGCCCAGCACGAGACTGCGCACGGTGCCGGCGCCGACCGACGTCGCCAGGTTGATGCCGGGCTGCAACCGGTCGACCGACTCGAGCCACGAGGCCACCGGCAGCTCGCTCGACCCGTCCTGGCCCACGATGGCCGTCGTGATGCCCTGTCGGATCTGGCTCTCCGCCTCCGGCAGCCGATCCAGGCTCCGCGAGGCGTGGCTGTGCAGGTCGATGAAGCCCGGCGCCACCACGAGGCCCGACGCGTCGATGACGCGCTCGCCAGGCCGCGGCGACAACCCGGGCGCCACCTCGACGATCGTGTCGCCCTCGATCCGCACCGCCGCGGCTCGGCCCGGCGCGCCGGTGCCGTCGACGACGGTGCCACCCGTGATGAGCACCGAAAGGGGCAACGGCGCCCCCGGCTGCGCCGCCCAGAGGGCGAACGAGAGGGCGGAGAGGAACACACCGACTCCGACTCCGACTCCGACGCCGACCCCGATCCAGCTCGCTGCCGCCCGCGACCTCTCTGGCACGTGCCACCTCGCCTGGTTTACACCGCCGCGCGATCATACGCCAGACCGGCCAGGAGCTGCGCCGTGCCGCGGCGCCGGCGGGGCGCACGCCGAACCTGGAACCCGGCACCCCCGTGCTAGACTCGCCCCGTGCGCATTTACGAGCTCCCGACGCCCCAGGTGCTCGTCGAGCGGTCCCGCCTCGACGCCAACATCGACCGCATGCAGGTGCTGGCCGACACTTGCGGCCTCAGGCTGCGACCACACGCCAAGACGCACAAGTCGCCGGCGATCGCCCGGCGCCAGCTCGCGCGCGGCGCCGTCGGGATCTGCTGCGCCAAGCTGGCCGAGGCGGAGGTCTTCGTCTCGGCCGGGGTCACCGACATCCGGCTGCCGTATCCCGTGCAGCCCTCGAACGCCGCGCGTCTGCTTGCGCTCATGGATCGCGCGTCGATGTCCATCATCGTGGATCACCCGGCGGTCGCTCGCGGGTGGTCCGAGGCGATCGGTCGCGCCGGGCGCACGCTCGACGTCCTGGTCAAGGTGGACGTCGGGTTCCACCGCTGCGGCATCGACCCGGACGGAGACAGCGCCGTGGCGTTCATTCGCGAGGTGGCCGAGCTCCCGGGTCTGCGCCTGCTCGGGCTCCTCAGTCACGCCGGCCACGGCTATCACGCCGCGAACGAGGCGGAGCTGCGGGCGATCGCGCGCGCCGAAGCGGCGGTGCTCGCCAGGCTCGCGGACGCGGCGCGGGCCGCGGGCGTCGCGATCGCGGCGCGGAGCGTCGGGGCCACGCCCACGGCGCGCTTCAGCGCGAACGAACCCGGGCTGACCGAGCTCCGACCGGGCAACTACGTGTACTACGACCGCTCGCAGGTGGCGCTCGGCGCCGCCCGCCTCGAGGACTGTGCCCTCACCGTGATGGCCACGGTGGTGAGCCGCCCCTCGCGCGACCGCCTGATCCTCGACTGCGGGAGCAAGACGCTCAGCAGCGATGCCGCGCGCGGCTTCGATCGACCGGCCGGCTACGGACTCGTCTTTCCCACCCTCGACGCCGCCGCGCCCGACGACTCGCTCGTCGTCGAGCGGCTCTCGGAGGAGCACGCGACGGTCCGCGTAACGGGCGGCGCGGCACGGCTCGAGCCGGGCGACCGCGTGCGGGTGCTGCCGAACCACGCCTGCGTCGTTTCGAATCTGGTCGACCGCGTTGTGCTCACCGACGGCCTGGAGGTGGTCGACACGCTCGAGGTCGCGGCGCGCGGGCGAATTTGGTAGGCCGCCGTCCGGGCGAGGGTCCGTCACAGCCTAATTGCCACAACGTAAAGATGTTCGGGCGATGAGCGATCATGCCCCCGGGCGCCTTGACCGCGCGGATCAAACGCCGTTAACATTGCAAACGGCGTTCACATGGCTGTCAAGGACCGTCAAGAGCGCGCGCGCCGAGCCCTGACCCGCGCCATCCTCGACGCGGCGCGGGAACTGTTCGTGTCGCAAGGCTACCAGCACGTCACGATCCGCAAGATCGCCGAGCGCATCGAGTACAGCCCGGCCGCCATCTACCGCTACTTCTCGAGCAAGGACGAGATCTTCTTCGCGCTCGCCGAGGAAGGCTTCCGCCTGCTCGCCGCCCGCGCGGCGGCGCACGTCTCGGCACCCGACCCGCTCGTCGCCGTCCGGCAGGTGTTCTGGGACTACTACGAGTTCAGCAAGGTACACCCGGAGTACTTCGCCCTCATGTTTCTCGATCGTTCCGTCCCGCGGATCAGCCGGGACTGGGAGCGCTTCGCGTTCGTGCGCGACATGAAGGGCGCGCTCGGCGCGCGGCTACGCGAGTGCGTGGCGGCGGGCACGTTCCCGGCGACGGTCGACCCCGAGGCGGCGTTCAGCATTCTGGCGGCGGCCGTGCACGGCGCGGCCGTCATCCGCCTGTGCCGGCGCCTCGGCTCGGGCGAGGACGCCAACGCGCTCGCGCGCGACGCGCTCGAAGCGGTGCTCGCGGGCCTGCGCAGCGGGTCGCCCGTGACGCTCGCGGCCGAGACCCGGTGCCCGGCAGTACGCGAGCCCGCGCCGGCCGGCGGGTCGCCGGACGATCCGGCGGCCCCGGGAACCGGGCCGTGCGCAGCCACGTCGAGGACGGAGGATCGGGCGCCGCTCGAGGGGTCCTTCGCGTCCCCCAGCGCCGATCGCCTGCAGGTCGGAGGTTCCGAGGAGCGTTCATGACTCGTCGCGTGCAACTTCTCGTGGCGACGGCCGCTGTCGCCGTTGTCCTGCTGCCGGCGGCGGCGCGGGCTCAGCTCCGCACGCTGTCGCTGGCGGAGGCGCAGCAGTTGGCCGTCAAGAACTACGAGGCGGTACGCCTCGCGAAGGAAGGTGTCGAGCAGGCCCGCCTCTTGAGGCGCCAGGCGTTCGGCGCCGTGCTGCCGAGCGTGACGGTGAGCGGTACTTACACGCGCAACCTGGTTCCGGCCGAGTTCGAGTTCGGCGGGCAGCGGATCCGAGTGCTCCCCGCCAACGACTACAACTTCGGCTTCTCGTTCTCCCAGCCGCTGTACGCGGGGCTGCGCGAGCTCCGCACGCTCCGTCAAGCGGAGGTGAACATCGAGGCGGCGGGCCTCTCGGTCGGCCTGAGCGTGCAGGACACGGTGCTCGACGTGACGCGCAGCTACTACCGCGTGCTCGGGGCGCAGGAGTACGTGGAGATCTCCAAGCGGGCGCTCGAGGTCGCCCGCGCCACGCTGCGGACGGCCGAGTCGCTCTACCGCGCGGGCGAGGCGGTCGAGACCGCCGTCCTGCGGGCGCGGGTGGCGGTGGCCAACGCCGAGCGGCAGCTCGTCGACGCCGAGAACAATCTGGCGCTGGCGCGCGTCGGCCTCCGGCTGCTGCTCGGGACCACGGCGGACGTGCAGGTGAGTCGGCCCGAACCCCCGGCGCGGCCGCCCGCCGCGGTCGAGGCGCTGGTCGAGCAGGGGCTGCAGCATCGAATCGAGCTGCGGAACCTCGAGCTCCAGCACCGCATCGCCGAGCTCGAAACCGAGAAGCGCCGCGGCGCGTTTCTCCCCACGGTGCGCGCCGACGGCAGCGTGACCCAGCGGCGCGCCACCTTTCCGTCGCAGCGCATCGGCTCGATCGCGATCAACGCCACGTGGAACGTCTTCAACGGGGGGCGCACGGGGGCCGAGGTGGCGGCCGCCGAGACCGCGCTGCGCGAGCTGGAGCTCCGCCGGGCGCTCTTGCGGAAGCAGACCGAAAGCGAGATCCGCAGCGCCTATCTGCGCGTCGAGACACTCCGCGCCTCGGTCGAGGTCCTGACGCAGCAGGTCGAGGTCGCCCGGCGGAACGCCGACGAGACGGCGCGCGCCTACCAGGTGGGCGAGGCGACGGACCTGGACATCCTGACCGCCAACGATCTGGCCGCGCGTTCCGAGCGCGACCTGCTGGAAGCGACCTACGCGTACGAGGTCGCGACGTACGAATTGCAACGGGCCGTCGGCGTGCTCGCTCCGGACCTGGTGGCGGCGGCGGTACCGGAAGGAGCGCACCGATGACGCGTCATCTGGCCTTGCTGATCGCCACCGCCGCGCTGGCGTCGAGCGGCCTCGCCTGCCGGCGGGAGGGACAGCCGGCGGCCGCGGCCCCTCCCGCGGACACCCGGGCCGACACCGCACCCGCCCGCGTCGCCGAGGTGACCGTCGGGCACCCGACCCGACAGGTGGTGCGGACCGACGTCGAGGTGCCCGGCACCTTCGTGCCCTTCGACGAGACGACAATCAGCGCCGAAGGCGCGGGGCCCATCGTCGAGATCCGCGTGGACGAGGGCGACCGCGTCGCCAAGGGCCAGGTTCTCGTCGTGCAGGACACGACCAAGGCGGCCCTCGCCGTCGCGCAGGCCGAGGCGCTCCTCGAGCAGGCGCGCGCGAGCTACGCGCGGGCGAAGGCCGACCTCGACCGCAAGCGGCAGTTGTTCGAGGAGCGGACGATCCCGCAGAACCAGTTCGACTCGTTCAAGGCGCAGCACGACGCGGCGGCCGCCGCGGTCGACGCCGCCCGGAGCACGCTGGCGCTGGCGCGCCGCCAGCTCCAGGAGCTCACCGTCGTGGCGCCGTACGCCGGCGTGATCAAGGAGCGCAGGGTCGCCGTCGGCACCTACGCGCGCCCTGGCGACGCGCTCGTCGTTTTGATGCGCGTCGACCCGCTCAAGCTCCAGTTCGAGGTGCCCGAAAAGTACGCGGCGCGCGTCCGGTCCGGCCTCGACGTCCAGGCGGCCGTGGCGGCGCTGCCGGGCCGGGTCTTCACCGGCACGGTGCGCACCGTCTCGCCCGCCCTCGCCGTCCAGAGCCGGGCGGTCAAGGTCGAGGCCACGGTGCCGAACGGCCGGTACGATCTCAAGCCGGGCTTCTTCGCCACCGTGCGCGTGAGGCTCGCCAGCCTGGCCGGCTCGGTGACGATCCCCCACAGCGCACTCGTGCGTCGCGAAGGCGTCGAGCACGTGTTCGTCGTCCGCGGCGACCGGGTCGAGCCGGTGCGTGTCGAGACCGGCGCCGAAACCGCCGACCTCGTCGAAGTCATGACGGGCCTCACGGAGGCGGACGCCGTCGTGGTGGCGGGCGCCGAGACGCTTCAGGCGGGTGATCGCGTGAAGGTCCGAAGGTGAGCCATGTGGATTTCTAACACGTCGATCCGCCAGCCCGTCTTCACCACGATGGTCATCTCGGCCCTCATCGTCTTCGGGCTGGTATCCTACCGCGCGCTCGGCATCGATCTGTTCCCGAAGGTCGACTTCCCCATCGTGACCGTGACCGCCATCCTGCCCGGCGCGGACCCCGAGACGGTGGAGACCGACGTCACCGAGCGCATCGAGGAGGCGCTCAACACGATCGGCGGCGTCAAGACGCTGCGATCGACGAGCAGCGAGGGCGTCAGCATCGTGGTGGTCGAGTTCGAGCTGGAGCGCGACGTCGAGGCGGCCGCCCAGGACGTCCGCGATCGGATCGCGTCGATCCGCCGCCTGCTGCCGGAGGATCTCCAGGACCCGGTCGTTGAGAAGCTCGACCCCGACGCGTCGCCGATCCTCGCCCTCGCACTCGCCGGCGACAAACCCGTCCGCGATCTGACGACCTTCGCGCGCGACGTCGTCAAGGACCGCCTCGAGCGCGTCGCGGGCGTCGGCTCCATCGAGGTCGTGGGCGGTCGCGAGCGCGAGGTCCGGGTGTGGCTGAGTGCCGACCGCCTCGCCGCCTACAACCTGGCTGTCGACGACGTGACGCGGGCGCTGCAGACGGAGAACCTAGAGGTCCCCGGCGGCCGGATCGAGACGACGGCCCAGGAGTTCGTCGTGCGCACGCGCGGCCGCATCGAAACGCCCGGCGACTTCGCCGACATCGTGGTCGCGCAGCGCCAGACCGGCCCCGTCTACCTCCGCGACCTCGGCACCGTCGAGGACGGGATGGAGGACGAGCGCAGCCTGTCGCGGCTGAACGGCGAGCGCGCGGTGTCGTTGCTCGTCCGTCGGCAATCGGGGACGAACGCGGTCGCCGTCGCTCGCGCCGTCAAGGCGGCCGTCGAGGACGTGCGCCGCGAGCTACCGCCCGGCTACCGGATGATCCTCGCGACCGACACCTCGGAGTACATCGAGCACTCGGTCGCCGAGGTGCGGTTCCACCTCGTCGTCGGTGGGCTCTTCGCCGTTTTGGTCATCTTCTTCTTCCTCCGGAACCTCACGAGCACGCTCATCTCGGCGGTCGCTATCCCGACGTCGATCATCGGCACCTTCATGTTCCTCAACGTGTTCGGCTTCTCGCTGAACATGATGACGCTCCTCGCGCTGTCGCTCTCGGTGGGCATGCTCATCGACGACGCGATCGTGGTGCTCGAGAACGTCTTCCGGCACATGGAGGAGGGCCTGCCGCGGCGCGAGGCGGCCGAGTTCGGCACGTCCGAGATCGGCCTGGCCGTGATGGCCACGACCTTCTCGATCGCGGCGGTGTTCATCCCGGTGGCGTTCATGCAGGGGATGGTCGGCCGGTTTTTCTACGCGTTCGGCGTCACGGTCACGGCGGCGGTGCTCATCTCGCTATTCGTCTCGTTCACCCTGACCCCGATGCTGTGCTCGCGCTTCCTCCGGATCCCCGAGCGGCACGGCCGGCTGTTCCGCGCGATCGAGCGGTTTCTCGCCTTGATCGACCGCCGCTACCGCGGCGCCCTCGCCTGGGCGCTCCGGCACCGGCTGGCGGTCGTGACCATCGCCGTCGTGGTCTTCGTCGTGAGCCTCTATCTCGTGCGCTTCGTGGGCGTCGAGTTCCTGCCGCAGGCCGACGAGGCGCAGTTCACCGTCGCGATCGAGACAGCGCCGGGCTCGTCCCTCCAGGCCACCGACGAGGTGACGCGCCGAGTTGAGGCGATCGTCCAGCGCCACCCGGACGTGACGGATGTGTTCACGACGGTCGGCGGCGGCACGCAGGGCCGCGTCAACGCGGCGTCCATCGTGGTGAAGCTGAGCCCGCGGGAGGCGCGGGCGCGCTCGCAGCAGCAGATCATGGCAGAGCTCCGGGAGGCACTCGCCTCCGTCCCGGACGCCGTCGTCTCGCTCGAACCGGTGGCCCGCGTGAGCGCGGCCGGCTTCCGCGCCGCCACGCTCCAGGTGAACGTCCGCGGGCCGAAGACAGCCTCGCTCACCGAGCTGTCGGCCCTGGCCGACCGCATCCTGGCGGAGATGCGCCGGACTCCGGGATTCGTCGACCTGGACACCACCTACGAGGGCGGCAAGCCGCAGGTCTCCGTGCTCATCGACCGCCGGCGCGCTGCCGAGCTGGGCGTGAGCGCGGCGGCGCTGGGTTCGGCGGTCCGCCTGCTCATCGGCGGCGACGACGTGACCAAGTTCCAGGAGGGCGGGAAGCAGTACGACGTGCGCGTGCGCCTGCTCGAGCGCGACCGCACCGACCCGCGCCAGGTCGAGCGGCTTTCGCTGCGCGGCCGAAGTGGCAGCGTCGTCCAGCTCGCCAACGTCGCCCGCGTCGTCCGCGACACCGGCCCGACGCAGATCGACCATCAGGGGCGGCAGCGCCAGGTCACCCTGCTCGCGAACCTGGAGAACAAGGTGCTCGGTGACGCTGTCGAGGACGTGCGCGCCATCGCGGCGCGCGTGGGACTGCCCGCGGGCTACTCGATCGACTTCACGGGGCAGGCGCAGATCATGGCCGAGTCCTTCCAGAACCTGATCTTCGCCCTGTTCCTCGCAGTCATCTTGATCTACATGGTGCTGGCGTCCCAGTTCGGCAGCTTCTTGCACCCCTTCACGATCATGCTGTCGCTGCCGATGGCGGTCATCGGCGCCATCGGCGGGCTGCTCGCGACCGGCTACACGCTGAGCATCTTCTCGATGATCGGCCTCATCCTGCTGATGGGCCTCGTGACGAAGAACGCCATCCTGCTCGTCGACTACACCAACACGCTGCGCGAGCGCGACCGCATGCCGCGCAACGACGCGCTCTTGCGCGCGGGGCCCGTCCGGCTCCGGCCGATCCTCATGACGACGGCGGCCATGATCTGCGGGATGCTCCCGATCGCCGTCGGCATCGGCGGGGCGGGCGGCGAGCAGCGCGCCCCGATGGCCGTCGCGGTCATCGGCGGGCTCGTCACTTCCACGCTCCTCACGCTCATCGTCGTGCCGGTCGTCTACACGCTGCTCGACGATCTGAGGGGCCTCCGGGTCCGCGACTGGCTGCCCGCGCGGCGGCTGCCGTCACCGCAGGCACAGCCGGTGGAGGCGGCGCGGCCGAGGCAGGCGTAGCGCTCCCGGTTCCGGGTTCGGGTTCGCGCGCGGGTGAAGCCGAGCGCGACGAGGACGGGCCATGAAGTGCGCCGTGCTCTTTTACCATTCGGTGTTCGACCAGGACATCCAGGGGCTGCTCGACGCGATCGACTGCCAGCACTACGTGGAGATCCCCAAGGCGTGGGCGCGCGACGACGGGGAGCGCCGATTCGGGACGCACATCTATCCCGGCACCGATTCGGTGATCCTGGCCTTCGTCGAGGACGACGCAGCCGCCAGGCTCGCCGAGGCGATCCGCCGGTTCAAAACCGACAAGGTGCGGGCGCACACGCGCCTCGCGCTCGTGCCGATCGAGCTCTTCCTGTGAGGATGGACTCGCGCGGCCGGCCAGAGCGAGGGGCGGAGGGTCACGGCGAGGGAGTACAGCGGCGGCGCCCACGCCGCGCGCGGGCCGTCAGCTCCTTGAGCCCCCCCTCGGCACCGACGACGAGCAGCGGTTGATCCGGATCCCTCGAAAGGTTGTAGAACGCACCCGCCGCCGTGCGCGCGTAGACGTCGCGGCCGTCGGTGAGGAGCGTGACGGAACCGCCCGTCCCGATCGCCTCGAACAAACGAACGCCGAAGCGGCGCCGGAGCGTGTCCACTAGGCGGCGCAGCCTCGGGACCGGAAAGCCGCGGCGCCGCAGATCGGCGAGGACCATCAGCTCGATGAGCTCGACCGGCGTGTAGCGCCGCTCGGTGAATCCGCCCGCTTCGGTCCGATGGGGGGCCACCGCGGGTTGGACCAGTCCTCGGGCATCCCACCACTGGAGCTGCCGGGCCGTCAGGCCCGTCAGGCTTGCCACCTCGCGGGCGCTGTAGAACTTCTTGAGGCGCATACGCGGGGTTCCCAGCTTCCGGGTTCGGCCGTCGGCGGCGCGCTTCGAGGTCGTCACACCCATGCGATCCGGTCCACCTCCCGAGCCCCGTTGAAATCCTTCACGGTCAGCCCGCCCTCGCTGTGCGTCGTAAACGCCACCGAGACGTGCGTGTATTCGATCACGATGTCGGGATGGTGGTCCGCCGCTTCCGCGTGAAACGCGACCCGAACCACGAACGACACCGCTTCGGGAAACGAGCCGAAGGTGAACCGCCGGCGGAGCGTCCGGTCGTCGACCAGCTCCCAGCGCGGCACGTCCTTCAGGCGCTGCTGGATTTCCTGGCGTGACAGGGTCGGCATAGGCCTCCTTTCATGGTCGATCCTCGACGCGCGCGGGCGCCTTCAGTCTATCCCTGTTCGGCCTACAGCCGTTCGGGGCCGCCCACCGCGCCCGCCGCGAGGCGGGCGAAGGCGGCAGCAGGTTTGCACCTTGGGGCACGTTCGTAGTAGGCTAGCGCTCCCCCGAGCAGACGTCATGCGCTCCACGGTCGTGGGAACCCCGGCTGCCGGCTTCACTTCCGGTGTCGGGCTCCGGGCGTGGCAGCGGACTCCGCGCAGGGGGACGTCCAAGACGCTGGATTCGGTGATTCGACTTTCGGGAGGTCAGTGATGCCGCGTGCGAAACTCGTACTCGTAAGCCTCACGGCGGTCCTCCTGCTGGCGGTGCCCGGCTTCGCCCAGGTCCAGACGGGGAGCATCTTCGTCAAGGCCGTGGACGAACAGGGAGCCGTCCTGCCGGGCGTGACCGTCACGGTCAGCAGCCCTGTCCTGGTGGCTGGCCAGATGACCAGCGTGACCGACGCGGGCGGTGCCGTTCGGTTCCCGTCCCTCCCTCCGGGCACGTACAGCGTCAAGCTCGAGCTGCAGGGCTTCCAGACGCTCGTGCGCGAAAACGTCATCGTGAGCGTCGGCCAGACGACCCCGCTCGACCTGACGTTGAAGGTAGCGGCTGTAGAAGAAACCATCACGGTGACGGGCGAATCGCCGGTCGTGGACACGACGAGCGGCAACGTCAGCGTGACGCTGAGCCAGGACCTGCTGCAGCGGACGCCGGGCGGGCGGGACATCTGGTCGCTCGTCGAGTACAAGGTGCCGGGATTGATTTCGAGCCGGCCCGACGTCGGGGGGTCCGCCGGCGGCCTGCAGGGGGCGATGGTGGCGCGGGGCACGCCCAACAGCCAGAACGTGCAGTTTCTGAACGGCATCAACGTGGGCGACCCGGCGGCCATCGGCTACACGGGGTTCTATTACGACTACGACGCTTTCGAGGAGATCCAGGTGTCCACCGGCGCGCACGACCTGTCGGTGCCGTCGGCCGGGGTGTTCCTCAACATGGTGACCAAGAGCGGCACCGACCGGTATCAGGGCAAGGCCTCGTTTTTCTGGCAGGGCGATGCGACGCAGGCGACCAACGTCGACGAGACCTTGCTGCGCTTCGGCCTGCGCAAGGACGCGGGCTCGGTGAACTACGTGTCGGACGCCACGGCGCAGCTCGGGGGTCCCATCGTCAGGAACAAGCTGCGGTTCTTCGGCTCGTACCGCGACTGGCGGGTGCACGTGAACGTGCCGGGCTTCCCCGAGGAGGAGTACACCGACATGAAGTCGGGGCTGACCAACGTCGCCTGGCAGATGACGGACAACAACCGCTTCACCGGCTTCTACGCGCGGCAGTACTACTACAAGCCGAACCGCGGCGCGAGCGCGAACAACAACCCGACGTCGAACTGGAAGGAAGACGACGTCTTCGACATCACGCAGGGGTTGTGGAACTCGGTGCTGTCGAATCGCTCGTACCTCGACGCGCGCTTCACGTTCAACCGCATCTTCTTCCCGCTGTACCTGAAGGGCAACGATCAGGCGCTCTTCGATCAGGCGACGGGCTACCAGGATCGCAACAACACGATCGGCTACGTCTTCGAGCGCCGGCGCTTCCAGGCCAACGCGAACTATCAGTACTACCTGGACAACTGGCTGGGCGGGCGGCACGAGTTCCGCCTCGGGTTCGACCACGCCCACATGCCCACGAAGACGCAGGTCTACCGGTTCGACGACGTGAACCTGTCGTGGAACAGCGCGCTCGGGCGCGCGACGGAGGTGACGCTCTTCAACTCGCCCGTCGATTCCAAGGCGACGGTGGACCAGACGGCGCTCTTTGTCCAGGACAATTTCACGATCCGGCGCCTGACCCTGATGGCCGGCCTGCGCTGGGAGCGGGTGGAGGCGTATCTCCCGGAGCAGTCGAGCCCGCCGAGCCGCTGGTTTCCCGATGCCCAGCGCACGTTCGCCGAGGTGCGCGACATCATCAACTGGAAGACGATCGGGCCGCGCTTCAGCGCCGTCTACGACCTCGAGGGCAACGGCCGAACCGCGGTCAAGGCGAACTGGGGTCGGTACTATTACACCGTGTCGAGCGGCGTCACCAACGCGGTCAACCCGAACTTCAGCGTGAGCGAACGATACGTGTGGAGCGACCTCAATGGTGACCTGCGCTTCCAGCCGAACGAACTGGGGCAGTTGCTCAGCCGTGCGGGCGGCTTGACCACGTCGTACGACCCCGACCTGAAGCGGCCGTACACCGACGAGTTCGCGACGGGGGTGGACCGCGAGCTGGTGCCGAACCTCCGGCTGAGCGCGGTGTTCACCTATCGAAAGGAGAAGCAGCGGTACGGCAACGTGGACGTCGGCGTCCCGTTCAGCGCTTACTCGCGGGTCACGGTCACGGACATCGGCCGAGACGGTCTGGCGGGCACGTCCGACGACACGACGATCCAGGTCTGGAACCAGGATCGGTCGACGCTCGGCCAGAACCGCATCATCATCACGAACGACGACCGGCTGAGCCAGACCTACCGTGGCCTCGAGGTCACGGCGACCAAGCGGTTCAGCAACCGCTGGCAGATGCTCGTGGGCTACACCGTGTCGAAGACCGACGTCGAGGCGGCCAACGGGGTGACCAACCCGAACGCCCTCATCAACGCGAAGGGCGTCATCGGCATCGACCGGACGCACACGCTGAAGATCACCGGTTCGTACCTCCTGCCGGGGGACTGGAACGTGGCCGCGAACTTCCGCACGCAGACGGGCGAACCGATCACCCGGACGCTCCGGGTCAGCGGTCTCAGCCAGGGGGTCGTGACCGTCAACGCCGAGCCGCTCGGCAGCTACCGGCTCGACCCGCTCACCACGCTCGATGCCCGCGTGTCGAAGATCTTCCGCGTCCAGAACCGGCACGAGGTCGAGCTGAACCTCGACGCCTACAACCTGACCAACGCGAACACGGTGTGGGCGGTCCGGACGCTTACGGGCCGGATCAACCTGCGCTACGCCGGCGAGCCGACTGGCGAGGTGATCAACCAGCAGCAGTTCCTCTCGCCCACCAACATCCTGGCCCCGCGCATTGTGCGCTTCGGGGTAACGTATCGGTTCTGATCGGGAGTTAGGCGAACAGAAGGCAGAAGGGGCCGGCGGCCCGACCGGCGCGCCGCCGGCCCCCTCTCGTCTCGCCGCTTACCGCAGCTCGCCGCTGTCGGTCGTCTCGGCGGTTCGACCGGCGTCGAGGTCGTTCCAGTTCAGGATCGCGTTGAACGCCAGGAAGTAGGTGCCCTGGGTCTGCCACCGCCAGAACGGCCGGATGGCGAACATGACGACGTGCCCCTTGCCCACCGGCACGTCGGCCACCTGAACCCGATTGGCGAGAAACTGGCCGCCAACGAGCGTCCCGGACAGCAGGATGTCGCTCGGATTCTGCGGGAACCGGAGCACCACCCGCGGCCGCGTCTCGTCGAGGCTGATCCCGAACTGCCGTGCCAGCTCGCGCAGCTCCGCCGCCGCCTCCGCTTGAGGCCGCTCGGGCCGCCGCGGCGCCGCTTCGGGCTCCCACGGCGACAGCGGCAGGCGGGTGGCCATGGGGGTGACGTTCTGACCCACGCCAGGAATCTGGCCGCTCTCGCCGCCAGGACCGCCGCCTCGGCCGCCGAACCCGCCGAACCCGCCCGGTCCGCCTGCGTTCAACACGGGCGCCTGGTTGAAGTACACGGGCACCTGCGCATCGTAGCCGTAGGCGATCGGGCTGCGCCGATCCGCGAACATGCCCCGCATGACCGACCCGCGGGCGAAGAGCTGTGACGGTTCCTCCACTGTGATGCCCGTCGTCACGCCATAGGCTGGGAAGATCGTCGTCGTGGACCCCTCCAGGATGAGCGTGCCGCCCTCGCGGACGAACTTCACGAGCTCGAGGAGGCCTTCGAGGCCCATGCCGCCCCGGATGTCGTCGGCCTGGTCCTGCACGCCCAGGTTGGGGGTGAGCTCGCTCTTCTTGTACGGGATGGGCTCCGAGCCCGACACGCCGTTCACCTGCGACTGCGGCGACCCGCCCACGTGGGGAAACACGATGACGTCGTACTTCGCGCGCAGGTTGCCTTCGCGCAGCTTGATGTCGCCGAAGTACGTGTAGGGCACGCCGAAGTGATCGAACGCCGCCCGCACCCAGCCCTCGTCCTGTGTCCGCCGCCACGAGTGCACGTAGCCGATGCGGGGGACGTCGAGCTCGTGCGTCCGGACGGTTGGCACCGACGCGACCGCGAGGGCCGTCAGGCCCAGCTCTTTGAGCGACGGCTCGAGCGCCGCCCGGTCGGCGCTGGGAACGATGAAGGCGCCCGCGCGGAACTTCCGCCCGCCCGCCTCGAAGTCGGCCTCGGCGGCGAGCATCCGAACCGAGGCGTGCTTGAAGCGGAAGGTGACGAGCGAGTTGTCGGTGGTGTGATCGATCACCAGCACGCTGCCCGTGCCGTCGATGCCGCCGGCCGGCCGCGCGTCGGCGGTCAGGCGCGCCATGGGCTGGTCGAGGATACTCTTGTCCGTCACCTGCACCAGCTTCACGTTCCGCATGAGCTGCATCGTCCAGCCCGTGTCGTCGTACGGGCGCGGGTTGGCCGGCGAGAAGTTCTGGATCGACGTGTACATGTCGACCAGCGTGCGGTACGGCTGGTCGGCCCGGATGACCCAGTCGCCCGGCTGGACCTCGACCTGCCCTGCCTTGAACGCGCTCGTGGCTGTGTGGATCTCGACGCCCTGCGCCTTGAGCGCGTTCACCATGTCGGCGGCGTTGAACTTGGCCCGCTGCGACGCCGGCACCACCCACGCGTACACCGGACCGTTCCGGCCCTTCTCGACCGACCGCTTGTTCTTGAGCCAGTAGTTCTCGAGGTAGAGCTCCTTGTTCTTCGCGACGTGGTTGAGCGCGAGGAGCAGGGCCGACTGCTGGATGTTCGTGTTGTTGCGCGGCCCCCACTTGATCGACGGCAGCGGCGGGTTCGGCCGGAACCACTCCCGGCTCGCGACGTTCGCCCCGGCCGTGATCGTCCGCGGATCCGGTCCGTAGCTCGCCACCTCGTAGAAGCGGCCGATGGCGTTGTGGGTGTGCGCGATGAAGAACATGTAGTTGGGCGTCCAGCCGTCGTAGAACCCGTAGGTCCACACGCCGGGCACGCCGCGTTTGGTCATCTCCATCACTTCCGTCTTGGCGAGCAGCCACCATTCGTCGACGGTGATCGGGTCGAGCTGCTCGTTGTACGGCCCGGTGCCGGTGGACGTGTACAGATACGTCTGGGCCTCGTGAAGGTCGTGCAGCACCGTCGGCTTCCACTCGAGGAACGTCCGCGTGACGTTCTTCGTGAGCGCCAGCATCTGGCCCATGCCGTCGCGGTTGTTGTCGTGCGCCACGTACTTGCCCCAGTACATGAGCGGCGGCCGCGGCTTGCCGGTCTTCTTGCCGTAGTAATACGTGTCGACGTGCTTCTCGCGCCCGTCGACCTCGATTACGGGCGTGATGAACGTGATGAGGTTGTTCCGGATCTGCTGGATGAACGGGGTCTCCTCGACGATGAGCCGGTAGGCGAGCTCCATGAGCATCTCGGGACCGCCCGTCTCCCCCGAGTGCATGCCGCTCGTGATCCAGTAGATCGGCTTGGCCGTCTGGATGAGCTGCCGCGCCTGGCCCTCGGTCGTCTGCCGGGGATCGGAGAGGGCGGCGAGCAGGCTCCGGTACTTGTCGAGCTGCTTGATCGTCGCCTCGTCGGCGATCGCCAGCACGATCATCTCGCGCCCTTCCTCGCTCTTGCCGATCGTCCACAGCAGCGCGCGGTCCGAGCCCTTGTCGAGCGCCTGGTAGTAGCGCTGCATGTCCTTGTAGTAGGTGAGCTCGCCCGGCGTCCCGATGATCCGCCCGAAGAACTTGAGCGGGGTCGGCACCGTGTCCGACGCCGGCAGGTGGTCGACCAGCTCCGTCGTGATCCGCGGGTCGACCGTGTACTCCTTGATCTTCGCGGTGTACTCCTCGTCGATCTTCTGGGCCTTCGCGAGCGCCGCTCTCGACTGGCCGGACGGCTGCGCCGCCGCGCCGACCAGCACGAACACGGCGGCAGCCGCGACGCGAAGCACCGGACTCCGCACGATGCGTGGGGTCATGGCAGGCCTCCTCAGCGTGGTGAATGGGCGACCACCACAGCGGGACCTGCCTTATAGCACAAGGGGGACGCGGCGACAACGCGGCGCGGCCCCGCAGCCTCCCACGCGGGCTTCCAGGCGTCGGGCCGCAGCCTCCCGCCCCAGCCCCAGTAGACCGACTGCGCCGCCGGCGCGCCTGACGGAGGCCGGGCGGCAGGCCTGGCGCCGAACCCGGTGGAAACGACGGTGGTGTTGAAGCCCGTGCTCACCACCGGCCGCGCGGATTCGACCGCCCGCCGCGCCACCCGCCGGCGCGAGACGCCGACGACCGGCGCGGCCACGTACACCGGCACCGCGACCACGACCGCTGGCGCGGCGCGCTCGATGACGATGACCCGAGGCGGAACGGCGACCTCCGCGGGCTCCGGCGGCAAACCCGCTGGAGGCGCAGCCGGCTGGGCGCGTTCGTCGACCCGTGGGGACCGCCCGCTCCGGACGATGGCCTCGATGACGCGAGGCCTGACGCCGGACTCGTGCAACCACGCGATCGTGTCCGCGTCAATGGAGAAAACGCGCGCCTCGACCTCGATGAGCGCGAGCAGCACCTCGTCGGCCAGCCCGGCGCGGCTGAGCGCGACGATCTCGGAGAGCGTGATCGCGTGGGCCGGCGGCGCGGCGCTGGCGAGCGCGAGCACCATGACGAGCACGAGCAGCCCGGATCGCATCCCGACCCCCGGACCCAGGTCCTGCAACGACGAGGCCAGCGGCGAGCGCTCCTGATCGCCCCCGGTCCGGGCGTCCGGCGGCCCTCGCACCGGACCAGCCCCCCGATGAGGACACCCGGTGTCCCCTGTGGTGGGCCCAGCAAGCGGCCGCATCGGGTAAGCTCGGCACAGATTGTGGCCGTGGTCGGCTGGAATCCCCACCGCGGCCGGTACGCGACTTGCTGGGTCCCGAGTCGAAGTGAACCCGCAGTGAGCACGGGTCAGGAGTCGCCCCATGTGGTCCAAGCCCGTCGGGATCGCGCTGGTCGCTGCCGGCTGCATGCTCGCAGCCGGACTGGGTGCCTATCTCGCCGTCCGCCGGAACGCAGCGGACCTCACGACACCCTCGTCAGCCCCCGTAGCCGCACTCCCGTCCGCTGCCAGCTCGAGCGCACCCACTGCCGCGGTCGCCGAGACCGAGGCCTTCGTCGCGCAGCCCCGAGCAGCGGCGTCCCAGCCGTCGGCGGCCCCGAGCGAGGGAGGCGTTCCCGTCGCGGCTCCCGAGGTCGTCCCGAGGGCGGAGCGAGCCGAGCGCCCGGGCGCGCGCCAGCGGGCGACGGCCGCCGCGCCGGCCGCGGCGCGTCGGCAGGCGGATGCGTCGCGACCGACCGGCGCGGCCGGGGGTAGCTGGTCGGGGCCAGACCATCCGGGGCCGTCGCGAGCGCCAGGGGACGTGGCAGCGAGCGTGCCCGTCTCGCCGGGCGCCCCCGTGGTGGGCGAGCCGGTCCCGCCGGCGCTGCTCGAACCACCGGGCCCGCAGTACGAAGAGCTAGTGGTCGCGGCTGATTCGGTCATCGGGCTGCAGATCGAGCACGCGATCAGCTCCGAGCATGCCCGGCTGGAAGACCCGGTCGAAGCGCGAGTGACGCGCGACGTCGTGGTGGGCGGCAAGGTGGCGATTGCAGCGGGCACTCGCGTGCTGGGGTCGGTGACGCTCGTCGAGCGCGGCGGCAAGGTGAAGGAGCGGGCGCGACTCGGCATCCGCTTCCACACGCTCGTGCTGGGTGACTCGACACGGGTGCCCATCCAGACCGAGAGCATCTTCCGCGAGGGCGAACCGCCGTCGAGCGAGAGCGCGGCCAAGATCGGCGGCGCGGCCGTGGGTGGCGCGATCCTCGGCGCGATTCTGGGCGGCACGAAGGGTGCCGTCATCGGGGGCGCCGCCGGCGCTGCCGGGGGAACTGCCGCCGTCATGGCGGGCGATCGCCACGCCGCGACGCTGCCGGCCGGCGCCACGGTGACCGTCCGACTCACGGCGCCGGTCACCGTCACGGTCGAGCGGTAGGGGCCACACCGGTTAGGTAGGGGTCCGGCTTTAGCCGGACCCTCCAGCCGGACCGAACGCGGCTCCGAGACAGCGCGACGAGGGCGTATACTGGCGCACATGCCCCTCACGACCGTCGTCTTCACCCTCGTCATCGGCGTGTCCCCTGGCCCGGCGCAACCCGCGAAGGCGGACGTCCCAGGCATCGCTAACTTCACGCGTCTCGATGCGACCTTCGCGTGCGCTGGCGCCACCGACGTGAAGGCGCTCGCCGAGCTGAAGCGCCTCGGATTCAGGTCGGTCGTCAACTTCCGTCTGGCGACTGAGGCAGGCGCCGATGTCGACGCCTCGCGTGCGGAAGCCGAGCGACTGGGGCTCAAGTATTTCCACCTGCCGTTCCACAGCCGGCAGCCCGACGCGACCTTGCCGGATCGGTTCCTGGAGGTCGTGACCGACCCCGACAACCAGCCGGTTTTCATCCACTGCGCGCGCGGGATCCGCGCCGCTGGAATGTGGATGATCAAGCGGGTACTCGTCGACGGCTGGAGGATCGAAGACGCCCTGAAGGAAGCGCACGCGATCGGGCTCACCGACACGTCGCCCACCCGCCAGTTCGTGCTCGACTACCTCAAGACACGCAAGGGCGGAAGGTGAGCGCCATCAGAACCGCCACGTGTACTGCAGCTTGGTCGTGACCCGGTCGTAGGCCGACACCCAACGTTCCCCTTCGTCCTGCAGGCCGAGATTGACGACGAAGAACAGATCGTTGCCGGGCCGCAGGATCCAGCGCAGCCGGCTGTTCAGGCCGGCGATCCGCGACACGGTGTCGTACTGCAGGAAGTTGCTGACGGTGAGGTTCGGCGTGACGCCGACGTCGACGCGGCCCTGCCAGAGGCTCGTCTCAAACGATCCCTGCGGCAGCCGCACGTCGTTCCGGTTCAGCCCGAGCTGCAGCGAGACGTGCACGTTGGGCCGATAGCGGACCGAGGTGACGGTCTCCACGCGCTCGCCCCCATAGAACTCCCCGTAGCGCACGCTCAGCGTGTAGACCACGGGCCGCCTCGTCGCCGTGCTCACCTCCGCGCGGTACCGGTGCATCACGTAGCCCCCGGGCGGGATGACGACGTTCGGGCGAATGGCGAAGGGCGCATCGAGGAATTCGTACTCGGGTATGTAGTTCCACTCGAACCGGTCCCCCGACTCGAGCAGCAGGTTGAAGGGCGCCGTGAAGATGCGCCAGTTGAGCAGCCGCCAGCGGGGATCGTGGATCGTCTCGACATACAGTTCCCAGTGCTGATGGCGAATGCCCCCCTGGCGCGGGCGCTGGAAGTAGTCGATGTTGTAGTTGCCCTTCCGGATCCCGCGGCGGGGGACGAAGCCGAGGCCGGGCCGGAACGCCTCTCCGATCTGCTTGTACGAGATGTTGATGCCCAGCGGGTCGTTGGGATAGTCGACCCGCGCCGTGAGGGCCCACGCCCCGTCGTCGGAATCGCCGACCGGCGCGTCGGCGAAGGCGCGGAAGAGTGCGCCTTCGAGGATGAGATTCTTGCGGCCGAGGAAGGTCGACCGTGCGAAGCGAACGTCCACACCCACCAGCGGGCGTCCGTCACCTTCGGGGCTCCCGTGCGTGACGAGGCCACCCACGAGCGACTGGCGGCCCAGGTTGCGCGACACGCGCGCGACGAAGAAGTTCCTCGCCGCGACATCGTCCTCAGCCCGCGTCCTCACGTCAAGCACGCCGACGTTCCAGGGTCCCGCACGGCCCGTCATCTTGGCACCGAAGAGAATCGGCACCAGCTCGCCGTCCGCCTTCAGGCCAATCCGGCGGCTGAAGAACGGGACGAGATCCGCAGCCCGCGGCTGATCCGGGCGCTGACCCTGACCGGTTGGCTGAAACAGGCCCGCGTTCTGCAAGAAGAAGGTCCGCTTCTCGGGAAAGAACAACGAGAAGCGCGTCAGGTTGATCTGCCGCGCGTCGACCTCGGTCTCCGCGAAGTCGGTGTTGAGGGTCGCCACGCCCGTCAGCGACGGCGTGAAATTCATGATCAGGTCGAGCCCACCCGTGTGCTGACCCAGGTGCGGGCGGCCGCGGGCGTCCTTCTGCACGCCCAGCGCGCCGTAGGGACGCACGTCGAGCCCCAGGCCCTGTCGCAGGCCGGTCAGGCCCCTCAGAACGCCGGCCTCGGACACCTGCGTGAACCGCACGTTCTGCCGCGCCGACGCCCAGCGGATGTTCTCCTGCTTGCGCCTGATCGTGCGCTGCACGTTGAAGCCCCAGGAGGTCTGTGCCGGGTCGAAGTTCAGCGTCTTGAAGGGAATGGCGATCTCGACCGACCAGCCCTCCGGCGTCACGACCGCCCGGGCATCCCAGATCCCGTCCCACTCGCGGTTCGCCTCGCCATTGTTCGCAATCAAACCGTCGGCCCGCGCGCCCAGGTCTCGATGTTGTCGTCCTGGCCGAGCTCCCCGTCGAACGTCATCTGACGCCGAACGATGCCGGCGGGGTCGCTGTCGTAGCAGAGGACACCGACGTAGAGATGGTCGCCGTCGGCCATCACCAGGACGCGGGTCTGTTCCGACGGCGGAGTGCCCTCGCGCGGCTCGCGCTGCGTGAGGGGCCCGAGATCCTGTGCGGTCGCCCAGGCGGGATCGTCCAGTCGGCCGTCGAGCCGGATGGCCGAGTTCGTCCGCGGCACCACGACCTCGAACGTGTCCGAGGCTGCCAGGGGCACCGCGAATCCAACCAGCCACGCCGCGGTCGCGGCGACCAGACAACGGCTCCACCAGGACTGAACGCTCCGCCTCACGTCATCCGCTCTCCTCTGCCGCTCCGGCAAGCCCGGAGAGCGGATCATAGCCGCGCCGGTTGCGATTCCGCTACAGGCGCACCGAGCGGGCGCTGCGACGGGGCGAGCCTCCGCCACATCCGGCCTGCTGCGCTCGCTTTTCGTGCTTCGCTCCGCCTCGCCCAGGCGCCCCTATAATCTCCGCATGTCGCATTCTTCCGCCCCCGACATGTCTCCCGAGGAGTTCCGCCGTCACGCGCACCGGCTGGTGGACTGGGTCGCCGCCTACCTGGCCCACGCCGACCGATACCCCGTGCTCTCGCGCGTCCAGCCTGGCGAGTTGCGCGCGGCGCTCCCGGCCGATGCGCCGGAAAGGGGCGAGTCGTTCGACGCGATCTTCGCGGACTTCGAGCGGCTCATCGTGCCGGCGCTGACCCACTGGAACCACCCCGGGTTCTTCGCCTACTTCGCGATCACGGCGAGCGCCCCTGGCGTGCTCGGCGAATTCCTGGCCGCAGCGCTCAACCAGCAGGCGATGCTGTGGCGGACCTCGCCCGCCGCGACCGAGCTCGAGGAGGTGGCGCTCGGCTGGCTGCGCCGCCTGCTGGGCCTGCCCGACACGTTCGAAGGCGTGATCTACGACACGGCGTCCGTCGCGAGCCTGCACGGGCTCGCTGCGGCGCGGGAATGGAAGGTGCCGGGCGTGCGGGAGGCGGGGCTGGCCGCGCGAGCGGAGGTGCCGCCGCTCCGCGTCTACTGCTCCGAGCATGCGCACTCGTCGATCGACAAGGCGGTCATGCTGCTCGGCCTCGGGCATCAGGCGCTCCGAAAGATTCCGGCGGACGCCGACTTCCGGATGCGCCCCGACCGGCTCGCGCACGCCATCGCTGAAGACCGCACCGTCGGGCGCCTGCCCATCGCTGTGGTCGCGACGGTGGGGACAACCTCGACGACGAGCGTGGACCCGGTGCCCGAGATCGCCGCGATCTGCGAGCGCGAAGGGCTGTGGCTCCACGTCGACGCGGCGTACGCGGGCGCAGCCGCCCTCGTGCCCGGCTACGCGTGGGCGCTCGCCGGCTGCGACCGGGCGGACTCGTTCGTGGTGAACCCGCACAAGTGGCTGTTCACCCCGTTCGACCTGAGCGCCTTCTACTCGCGGCGGATGGACCTGGTCCGCCAAGCGTTCTCGCTCACGCCCGAGTACCTTCGCACCGCCGAAGACACGCGGGTGCGCAACCTGATGGATACCGGCATCCAGCTCGGCCGTCGCTTCCGGGCGCTGAAGCTCTGGATGATCCTGCGGTACTTCGGCGCCGACGGCCTCCGCGCGCGCCTCGCCGAGCATATCCGGCTGGCGCAGCGCTTCGCCGAGTGGGTCGACGCCGACCCGGATTTCGAGCGCGTCGCGCCGGTGCCCTTCAGCGTCGTGTGCTTCAGGGCGAAGCCGGCGGACGGTCGGTGGACCGAGGCGGACCTCGAGCGGCTCAACCGCGACCTGCTGGATGCGGTCAACGCGTCGGGCGACGTCTTCCTCTCGCACACCAAGCTCGACGGGCGGTTCGTCCTGCGCCTGGCCATCGGACACCTCCGCACCGAGGAGCGCCACGTGCGGCGCGCGTGGGAGCTGCTGCGGACCAGCCTCAGGACGCTGGCGGGCGTTTAGGCCGGCAGCTTCGCGACTCGAGCTCGCACCCCGTCGGGCCCGAACCCCTCCCGGCCCTCGCTCGCGCGTCGCTGGCCCCGGACGGACGGCGGGCCGCGTCGCGCCACCCCGCGAGCGACCTTCGGGCAAAAACAGCCCTGCGGACCCCCTGCACCTCCTGCTCGCTTCTGATAGAATCGGTAACACTTGTAACCAGCGAGACCATCCGGAAGCGCGTGCTTCGTCCAGGACCGCCCGCGTGGACGCGAGGCGGCGGACAAGAGGAGACTCCCATGCGACTCGCCTCAATCGCGGTCATCGTGGTCGCCACAGTGGCCGTACCCACCGATCGGCTCTCCGCCCAGGCGGCCGACCCCATCAGCCAGGCGATCAAACAAGCCTGGGCTGGCGCGAAGCGCAACATCACGGAGTCAGCCGACCAGATGCCCGAGGACGGCTACGGTTTCCGCCCCGTCGACACCGTCCGGACCTTCGGCCAGATCCTCGCGCACATCGCCGGCGCGAACTACGTCTTCTGCGCCACGGCGAAGGGCGAGAAGAGCCCGTTCGCCGAAGACCACTTCGAGAAGACGGCGACGACGCGCGCGGCCATCCAGAAGGCACTCGCCGACTCGCTCGCCTACTGCAACCAGGTGTACGACAGCCTGACCGACGCCAGAGCTGCCGAGCTCGTCGCCATGCCGTTCGGCATGGGCAAGGGGGCACGCGCGGGCCTGCTCATGGCCAACACGGGACACCTGCAGGAGCATTACGGCAACTTGGTCACCTACTTCCGCATCAAGGGCCTGGTGCCGCCCTCCTCGCGGCGCGGCCAGTGAACGAGGTGGCAACCGGCGCTGGAAGGGATTGGCGACATGAGTCGAGTACGAGCGCTCATCGGGACTCGCAAAGGGGCCTTCATCCTGACGGCGGACGGGACGCGGAAGTCGTGGACCGTCGACGGCCCCTTCTTCGGAGGGTGGGAGCTCTATCACCTCAAGGGCTCACCGGCCGACCCGAACCGTCTGTACGCCTCGCAGTCGAGCGGGTGGTTCGGCCAGGTGCTCCAGCGGTCGGACGACGGCGGGAAGACGTGGACCGCCGTCGGCAACACCTTCGCCTACGACGGCGTGCCCGGCACCCACCAGTGGTACGACGGCACCCCGCATCCGTGGGAGTTCAAGCGCGTCTGGCATCTTGAGCCTTCGCCGACGGATCCCGACACGGTGTACGCAGGTGTCGAGGACGCCGCCGTGTTCCGCTCCACCGACGGCGGCGCCACGTGGCACGAGCTGGCGGGTCTGCGGGGCCACGGCTCTGGCCCCAGGTGGCAGCCCGGCGCCGGCGGCCTGTGCGTGCACACCATCCTGCTGGATCCCACCAGCGCCGACCGGATGGTCGTGGCCATTTCCGCCGCCGGAGTTTTCCGAACGGACGACGGTGGGCGGACGTGGGTCGCGAGCAACCGCGGTCTGCGCTCCAGCTTCCTTCCGGACCCCGAGGCGGACGTCGGCCATTGCGTCCACCGCATCGCCCGGCATCCGTCGCGACCGCACGTGCTCTTCATGCAGAAGCACTGGGACGTCATGCGCAGCGACGATGGGGGAGCGACGTGGCAGGAGGTGAGCGGGAATCTGCCGAGCGATTTCGGCTTTCCCATCGAGGTCCACGCCCACGAACCGGACACCATCTACGTCGTCCCCATCAAGAGCGACGAGGAGCATTACCCGCCCGGCGGCCGGCTGCGCGTCTACCGCAGCCGCACCGGCGGGCACGAGTGGGAGGCGCTCAAGAAGGGGCTGCCGCAGCGCCACTGCTATGTCAACGTACTGCGCGAGGCCATGGCGGTTGACTCGCTCGAGCCGTGCGGCGTGTACTTCGGCACGACCGGCGGCCAGGTGTACGCGTCCGCCGACGAGGGAGACACGTGGACCCCGATCGTGCGCGCTTTGCCGACCGTCCTCTCGGTGGAGGTGCAGACACTCCCGTGAGCCGTCGGATCCGCGTGGTGCTGCCCAACCACCTTCGCAGGCTGGCCGGGGTGGCCGACGAGGCGGTGGTGGCCGTCGCGGGTCCGATCACCCTCGGCGCGGTGGTCGACGCGCTCGAGGCGCGGTATCCGGTCCTCCGCGGTACGATCCGCGATCAGGCGACCGGCGCGCGGCGGCCGTTTCTTCGCTTCTTCGCGTGCGGCGAGGATCTGTCGCACCAGCCGCCCGACACCGCGCTGCCGGGCGAGGTGGCGGCGGGCTCGGAACCGCTCTTCGTGGTGGCCGCGATCGCGGGGGGTGAGCCGCAGGAAGGCCGCGTGGTCCAGCGGAAGGATTGGCCGTCCTGAATCTGCGCCGAGTTCGAAGGCGAGGAACATGAGGACGATCGTCGACTCGATCCGGAGCGAGTATCTGCGGTACAAGGGGCTCGCCGAGCGTGCCATCGACCAGCTCGACGAGGCGCAGCTCTCGGCCGAGGGCCCGAACGGCAGCCTTTCGATCGCGGTCATCTGCCGGCACGTGGCCGGCAACCTGCGCTCGCGCTTCACGGACTTCCTGACCACCGACGGCGAGAAGCCCTGGCGCCACCGCGAGGAGGAATTCCGACCGCGCGTGATGACGCGCGGCGAGCTGCTCGCGCAGTGGGAGCAGGGCTGGCGGACGCTCTTCGATGCGCTGGCCGCGCTCACCGACGACCAGCTCGACGCGACGGTCACGATTCGCGGCGAGGTGTTCCGCGTCCACGAGGCGCTCCACCGCTCCCTCGCGCACACGACGTACCACGTGGGCCAGGTCGTCTATCTGGCCAAGGCGTTCAAGGGGCGGGGGTGGCGTTTCCTGAGCCTCCCGCCCGGCGAGTCGGGGAGTCCGCCGGCTCGGTAGGCCGCCGCCTCAGCCCGAGCCGTTCGTCGGCGCGTCGTCGAACGGCAGCCGATCCCCACTTAGACCGACGGCCCACGCGGCGGCCGGCACCAGGTTGTGCACGCTCACGCCGAGCAGGCGCACCGGGCGCCGGCCCGCGTCGGTCCTGGCCAGGAGGGCGGCGGCGCGCTCGGCGAACTGCTCGCCGCTCTGCGCGGCGTGCACCGCCGTGTGGCTGCGGGTGATCGTCGTGAAGTCCCCGTAGCGCACCTTGATCGTCACGGTTCGTGCCGCCAGATCCCGCCCCGCCAGCCACTCTCCCAGCTCGCGGGCCATCGTTTCGATCTCTTGGCGGATGAGCGTCAGGTCGGTCAGATTCTGCGGGTAGGTGCACTCCGAGCCGGCCGACTTCCGCGCACGTTCGGGCTCGACGGGCCGCGCGTCCACGCCGAAGGCGAGCTGCCGCATGGTCTCCGCGTAGCTTCCCGCGATCCGGCGCAGCAGGTCGAGGTCGGCCGTCCGCACCTCGACGAGCCTCGAGACCCCGTGTGCGCGCAGGCGAGCGGCCGTCTTGGGCCCGACGCCCCAGAGCGCCTCGACCGGGAGTTGCTCGAGGAACGCATCGACTTGCTCGGGCGGGATCACGGTCAACCCGTCGGGCTTGCGCCAGCCCGAGGCGAGCTTCGCGAGAAACTTGTTCGGCGCAACGCCGGCGGAGGCCGTCAGGCCAGTGGCCTCCTTGACGAGCGCTTTCAGGCGTCGCGCCACGTTCACGCCGAGCGGCTCGCCCCAGGCGTTCTCGGTCACGTCCAGGTACGCCTCGTCGAGCGACAGCGGCTCCACGAGCGGCGTCACCGACCGGAAGATGGCGAAGATCTCGTCCGAGACGGCCCGGTATCTGGCGAAGCGCGGCGGGACGACGACGAGCGAGGGACAGAGGCGAACGGCGCGCGCCATGGGCATCGCCGAGTGGACGCCGAAGGCGCGCGCCTCGTAGCTTGCCGCCGCCACGACGCCGCGGCCCTCCGGCCGGCCGCCCACGACCACGGGCCGGCCGCGCAGCTCGGGGCGGTCGTGCTGCTCGACCGACGCGTAAAAGGCGTCCATGTCCACGTGGACGATGCGCCGAACGCTCACACGGTTCTTATACCGCGTTCTTCAGGCTGGGGGTGCGGCGGAGAACGTGCGGGTCAGCGGGACGCGGCGACCCAGGCCTCGACCTCGGCGAGGGCGCGCCGCACGGCGTCGGGATGGGTCGATTGCGGCGTCCGCTTGCGGGCGACCGACGCGCGCCCTGCCACCCAGTCGGCCACGTCCGCGTCGAACCGGTCGCTCGCGGCCCGCCACTCCTCGGTGGACAGCGACGCGAAGTCGCGGCCCTCAGCGACGAGCCGGCGCACCAGGCCGCCCACGATCTCGTGGGCGCGGCGAAACGGGACGCCCCTGGCCACCAGGTAGTCGGCTACGTCGGTGGCGACGAGCAGGCCCGATGCGGCCCGCTCGGCCGTGCCGCGGTCGAGCGTGAGCGTGGCCACCACCGCGCGCATCGCCGCGAGGGCGCCGGCCACCGTGTCCTCGGCGTCGAAGACGGCCTCTTTGTCTTCCTGCAGGTCCTTGTTGTAGCCGGCTGGCAGTCCCTTCACGGTGGCGAGCCAGCCCGTGAGGCGTCCGATCGTGCGTCCGGCCTGGCCGCGCACCAGCTCGAGCGGGTCGGGATTCTTCTTCTGCGGCATCAGGCTGCTTCCGGTGGCCACCTCGTCCGCGAGCCCGAAGAAGGCGAACTCCTCGCCGCTGAAGAGTACCAGGTCCTCGGCGAGGCGGCTGAGGTGCACGAGCGTCACGGCGCACGCGAAGAGAAACGCGGTCACGAAATCGCGGTCGCCGGCGGCGTCGAGGCTGTTGGCGGCGACCCGGGAGAAGCCGAGGCGCTCGGCGAGCCACGCCGTGTCGACGGCGTAGTTGGTGCCGACCGCGGCGCCGGAGCCGAGCGGGAGCTCGTCGGCCTCGAGCGCCGCCTGCGCAAACCGCCGGTGGTCGCGCCGCAGCGGCTGGGCGTGGGCGAGGAAGAGGTGCGCCACGAGCATGGGCTGCGCCCGCCGCAGGTGGGTGTACGCCGGCATGAGGGCGTCGCCCGCGCGCCGCGCCTGGTCGGCGAGCGCCGCGACCAGGTCCACGATACCCCGCTGGATCGCCGCGATGCGCCGCCTGAGGTAGAGCCGCAGGTCGAGCGACACCTGCTCGTTCCGCGAACGGCCCGTGTGGAGGCGCTGGCCGACCTCGCCGAGGCGCTCGACGAGCACGCGCTCGACGAACGAATGCACGTCCTCGTCACCGGCCTCGACGCCGCGCGCGACGAAGCCCGGGTCGCGACGTCCCTCGTCGAGGATCTCCGTGAGGGCGGCCACGAGGGTGCGGGCGTCCGCCTCGGAGATCGCACCGGCGCGGCCGAGCGCCTCGGCCCACGCGAGGCTGCCGGTCACGTCGTCCTCGAAGAGGCGCCGGTCGAACCGGAACGAGGCGCCCCAGGCGAGGAGGCCGCGGTCGGGCTCGCCGTCGAATCGGCCGGACCAGAGCGGCGACATGCGGGAGGCGGGTCAGCCGATCGAGACCTCGGTGGCTTTCCTCTTGCGCGCCATCGTCTCGATGGGCAGCCCCCAGATCTTGATGAACCCCACGGCGGCGCGGTGATCGAAGCGGTCGCCCGCGTCGTAGGTGGCCAGGCCGTGGTCGTAGAGTGCATTCGGCGACGAACGGCCCACGACCGTGCAGGCGCCCTTGAAGAGCTTCAGGCGCACCGTGCCGGTCACCCGCTCCTGCACCTTCGCCACGAAGGCGTCGATGGCCTCGCGCGTGGGGGTGAACCACTGGCCGTTGTAGACCAAGTCGGCGTAGGTGCGGCCCAGGTCCCGCTTGACCCGTTCGAGGTCGCGGGGGATGACGAAGCCTTCGAGCTCGCGGTGCGCCGCGTGGAGCACGACCGCCGCCGGCGCCTCGTAGATTTCCCGCGACTTGATGCCCACCAGGCGGTTTTCCACCATGTCGACGCGCCCGACGCCGTGCGCGCCGGCGATCGTTTCGAGACTCGCGATGAGCTCGACGAGCGGCATGGCCACGCCGTTGACCGCCACGGGCACGCCCGCCTCGAAGGCCACCTCGACGTAGGCCGGCGCGTCCGGGCACTCGGCGGGCGAGCGGGTCAGGGTGTAGATCTCCTCGGGCGGCTCGGCCCACGGGTCCTCCAGAATGCCGCACTCGATCGACCGGCCCCAGAGATTCGCGTCGGTGCTGTACGGGCTGTCGACCGTGGCCGGCACCGGGATGCCGCGCTGGCGGGCGTACTCGATCTCCTCGGGGCGCGTCAGGGCCCATTCCCGCGCCGGCGCGATGACGGTGATGTCCGGGTCGATGGCACGGGCCGACACGTCGATGCGCACCTGGTCGTTGCCCTTGCCGGTGCAGCCGTGGGCGATGGCCGAGGCGCCCTCGATGCGCGCGATCTCGACCAGCTTCCGCGCGATGAGGGGCCGGCCGAGCGCCGTGGCGAGCGGGTAGCGCTCCTCGTAGATGGCCCCCGCCTGGAGGGCCGGCAGGATGAACTCCCGGGCGAACGCCTCGCGCGCGTCGATGACGTGCGCGCGGACGGCGCCGATGGCCAGCGCGCGGTCGCGCACGTCGGTGAGTTCCTTGCCCTGGCCGAGGTCGAGCGTGACGGCAACGATCTCGGCGCCGTAGCGTTCGGCCAGCCAGGGGATGGCGACCGAGGTGTCCAGGCCGCCTGAGTATGCCAGCACGATCTTCTGCATTGCGGAACGCTCCTCTCGCGGGGTCCGGATGCTCCTGGTCAGGCGCGGGCCCAGCTCTCGAGCCGGCGCGCCAGCGCCCGCGCGCGCCGGCCGTCGGGGGTGACCACGAGGATCGTGTCGTCGCCAGCGATCGTCCCCACGACCTCGGGCAAGAGCGCGCGGTCGATGGCGATCGCCAGCGGGTTCGCCTGGCCCGGGTCCGTCTTGAGCACGAGCAGTTGCTGCACCCGCGCCACCCGGCGCAGGTACTCGCCGACGGCGTGGCGGAGCTGGGCGTCGGCGAGCGGCCGCTGGGGCGCCTCGGGACCCGGGCGCCGATACGCGCCGTCGGCGGCGCGCTTGACGAGGCCGAGTTCCTTGATGTCGCGCGAGAGCGTGGCCTGCGTCACGTCGACGCCGCGCGCGTGCAGGCGGCGCCGGAGCTGCTCCTGGCTCGTGATCGCCTCGCGGTCCACGAGGTCCAGGATGATCGATTGGCGATAGGCCTTCATCGATATGCACCAGGCTGAATCAGTATACACCATCCCGGTTGACGCCGACCAGCCCGGTCCGGCATAATCATTCGTCAGCATGCATGACTATTCGCAACTGCGGGTCGGCGTCGCGGGCGCGACGGGATACGCGGGCCAGGAGCTCCTCCGCCGCCTCGCCCGCCACCCCACCGCCCGGCTCGCGGTCGCCATGGCCTCCGGCCAGACCGCGCCCGATCGCCCGCCGGCCGCCCTCGCCCGCCTCGTCACCGGCGAGATCGCGCCCTTCGACCCGGACCGCCTGGCCGCCGAGACCGACGCCGTGCTGCTCGCGCTCCCCGACGAGGCGTCCGCCCGGGTGGCGCCGCGCCTCGCCCGCGCCGGCGTCCGCGTCTTCGACCTTTCCGGCGCCTTCCGCCTCCGCGACGACCGCCTCCGAACCCGCTGGTACCCGGAGGTGCCCGCCCTCCCGGACGGCGTCGCCTACGGGCTCCCCGAACGCTACCGCGACGAGGTCCGCCGGGCCCGGCTCGTCGCCTGCCCCGGCTGCTATCCGACGGCCGCCCTGCTCGCGCTCCAGCCGCTCGCCTCGGCCGGCCTGCTCGCGGGCGAGGTCGTCATCGACGCCAAGTCGGGCGTCTCGGGCGCCGGCAAGACGCCCACCGCGCGCACGCACTTCTCCGAGTGCCACGGCAACGTCTCGGCCTACGGCGTCTTCGGCCACCGCCACGCGCCCGAGATCGAACAGGAGCTGGGCCTGCCGGTGACCTTCGTCCCCCACCTCGTCCCGCTCGACCGCGGCATCCTCGAAACGATCTACGCGCGGCTCGCCCCGGGGACGACGGCGCGCGAGGTGCGCGAGGTCTACGAGGCCGCCTACGCCTCAGCGCCGTTCGTCCGCCTGACCGGCGACACGCTGCCCGAGATCAAGCACGTCGCCTACACGAACTTCTGTGACATCGGCTGGCGCGTGGACGAGCCCGCCGGGCGCCTCATCATCGTGGCCTGCCTCGACAACCTGGTGAAGGGAGCCGCGGGCCAGGCCATCCAGAACTTGAACGTCGCGTTCGGGATCGACGAATGCGCGGGACTGCTCTGACCCGCCGCCGGGCGGGAGGCGGCCGGTGCCGACCGCCGGAAGGCGCTGGAGAGACGCACGACGAGCCAGGAGAAGACGAGCCATGGTGAAGAAGAAGTCGCAAATCCGGACCGTGGTCAAGATCGGCGGTGAGCTCCTGGAAGATGCGGCGACGCGGACGCGGCTCGCCCACGAGATCGTGCGCCTCTCGGCCGCGGCGCCGCTCGTCGTGGTCCACGGCGGCGGGCGCGCGATCGATCAGGAGCTCGCCGCGCGCGGCGTCACCAAGCGCGCAGTCGACGGGCTGCGCGTCACCGACGCTGCCACCCTCGACGTCGTCGTCTCGGTGCTCGCCGGCCTCACCAACACGCGGCTCGTGGCGGCCATCGGCGCCGCCGGCGGCCGCGCCGTCGGCCTGACCGGCGCCGACGCCGGGCTCGGCCTGAGCGAACAGACACCGCCCTACCGCTCGGCGAGCGGCGCCCTCGTCGACCTCGGCCTGGTCGGCCGCCCGATTCCGGGCGCGGCCCCCACCGTGCTCGTCGACCTCGCCTCGGTCGGCTACATCCCCGTCGTGGCCAGCATCGGCGTGACCCCGGCGGGCGAGCTCCTGAACATCAACGCCGACACCTGGGCGGCGCACCTCGCCGCCGCGCTCGGCGTCCAGGCGCTGCTCATCGTCGGGGGAACGGCCGGCGTGCTCGACCCGCGGGGTCGGACGCTCCCGGCCGTGCCCATCGACGCCATCGACGACCTCGTGGCGGCCGGCCGGGTCAGCGCCGGCATGGTGGCCAAGCTCGAGGCGTGCCGCCAGGCCTGGCACGCCGGCGTGCGCGAGATCCGGATCATCGACGGCCGCAGCCCGGGCGGCTTCGCCCTTGCGCCGGGCACGTCCGTCGGCGCCAACCCCGCCGCCGCCGCGCGCTGGGGCGACCGCCTGGTCGGGTAGCTGTCCCCTCTGCCTCCCGAGGGGCGACGAGGGTGAAGGGGGAGCGGGTCAGGATGAGCCTGAGGGTGACGCTGACGAGCGAGAGCGCTGGCGCGAGGCGCCCCCACGGCGACGGGCGGCGGGTGAGTGTCTGAGGAGGACAGCGCGGTGGGCCAGACCGATACGATGACCCGGGCGAGTGCGGTCCAGAGGGCCGACGCGACGTACGTCGCGCCCACCTATCGGCGGGCGCCGGTCGTCTTCGTCCGCGGCCAGGGGTCGTTCCTCTTCGATACGGAGGGCGAGGCGTACCTCGACTTCATCACTGGGATCGGGGTCGCCGCGCTCGGCCACGCGCACCCGCGCCTGGCGAGCGCCCTCGCGGATCAGGCGGCCACGCTGCTGCACACGTCGAACCTGTATCACCATCCGTGGCAGAGCGCCCTGGCCGAGCGCCTCGCGCGCCTTTCGGGCCTCGCTCGCGCCTTCTTCTGCAACAGCGGCGCCGAGGCTGTCGAAGCCTGCCTCAAATTCGCGCGACGCTACTGGTCCACGCGCGGCGAGCGCGGCCGAACCGAGTTCGTCGCCTTCGAGCACGCCTTCCATGGACGCACCTTCGGCGCGTTGTCGGCCACCTGGGACGCGCACTACCGCGAGCCGTTCGCGCCGCTCGTTCCCGGCGTCCGGTTCGTCTCGCCGGAGCAGCCGGACGCGCTGGCTGCCGCAGTCGGCGAGTCGACGGCGGCGATTCTGGTCGAGCCCATCCAGGGCGAGGGCGGCGTGCGCCCGATCTCGACGACGCTCGCCGCCGCCATCCGCGACGCCCGGGCCCGCACGGGCGCGCTCGTGATCGCGGACGAGGTGCAGTGCGGGCTCGGCCGGACCGGCTGGTGGTTTTACTCCCAGGCGCTCGACCTCCAGCCCGACCTGATGGCGCTCGGCAAGGCGCTCGGCGCCGGCGCCCCCATCGGCGCGGCGCTCGTGAGCGAGGCGGTGGCGGCGGCCCTCTCGGCGGGCGACCACGGCTCGACCTACGGCGGCAACCCGCTCGCGTGCCGGGCGGCGCTCGTCTTCCTCGAAGAGCTCGTCGATCGGGGCCTGCTCCACCATGTGGTCGCGGCGGGCGCGCGGCTCGAGGCTGGGCTCGGGCAGCTGCGGGCGAAGTACCCGGCGATCCGCGAGGTCCGCGGGGCAGGCCTGATGCGCGGCCTCGAGCTCGACGTCGACGCCACGCCGGTCGTCGACGCGGCGCTCGCGCGGCGCCTGCTCATCAACCGCACCGCCGCGACGGTCGTCCGCCTGCTCCCGCCGTTCACCATCGCCTTCGCCGATCTGGACGATGGGCTGGCGCGGCTTGACGAGTCGCTGGCGGCGGTTTTGGGGACGGCACGACCATGAACCCCGAGACGACGATCGACGCGCGACTCGAAATTCGGCCGCGCGAGCTCGAGGCGGACGCGTCAGCCGACGCGCGCGCGGCCGAGCGCCTTGCGATCCGGCCGGGCACGTCCGCCGACGCGCCGGCGCTCTACACGCTCATCACGGCGAACCTCGAAAGGGGGCACTTGCTGCCGCGAACGCTGCCCGATCTGGTCCGGCACGCCGAACGCTTCCTCGTCGTGACCGACGGCCGCGAGGTCCTCGGGGGCGGCGAGGTCGCGCCGCTCAGCGCGACGGTGGCCGAGATCCGGTCGCTCGTGGTCGACGAGCGGTACCGCGGACGCGGGGTGGGGTCGCGGCTGGTCGACGCCCTGAAGCATCGGGCCCGTCGCCTCGGGTTCGACGTCCTGTGCGCGTTCACGCACCAGCCGGGGCCCTTCGTCCGGCTCGGCTTCTCGATCGTGCCCCACGTGTGGCTACCCGAGAAGATCGCCCACGACTGCACGAGCTGCCCGCACTTCCGGCGGTGCGGCCAGTACGCCATGTGGGTGTCGCTCGGCCCGGGTCCTTCCCGGCGCGCGTGGGCGCTGCTGGCGCCGGTCCCGCGCGCACGCGCCGCGGCGGCGCGTGGGGTGGTCAGGTCATGAGCGACTACGTCATCGAGCCGGTCGAGGGCGGCGTGACGGCCCCCGAGGCCTTCCGCGCCGGGGCGGCCGCGTGCGGGCTCAAGCCCTCTGGCGCGCTCGACCTGGCGCTCGTGGCCGCCGACAAGCCAGCCACCGCGGCGGGGCTCTTCACGACGAACAAGGTGCAGGCGGCGCCGGTCCTCGTCTCGAAAGATCACCTGAAGCGGTCGCGCGGACGCGCGATGGGCGTCGTCATCAACAGCGGCTGCGCGAACGCCTGCACCGGCGTGGCCGGCCTCGAGGCGGCGCGGCGAATGGCGGCCGAGGCGGCGCGCGCCCTCGTCTGCGCCACCGAGCGCGTACTCGTGATGTCGACCGGGGTCATCGGCGTCCAGCTCGACATCGACAAGGTGGTCCGCGGCATCGCCGCGGCGAAGGCCCGGCTCGGGCGCGGCGGTGACCTGGACGCTGCACGCGCCATCATGACGACCGACCGCGCGCCGAAAGCGTGCGCGGTCGAGGTGCGGACCGGCCGCGGGACGTTCCGCGTGGGCGGCATGGCGAAGGGCGCGGGCATGATCGAGCCGCACCTGGCCACGATGCTCGCCGTCCTCACCACCGACGCGAGAGTGGCCGCGCCCGTGCTCCGCCGCGCGCTCGCCGACGCGGCAGCCGACACGTTCAACGCCATCACGATCGACGGCGACACCTCCACCAACGACACGGTCGTGGCGCTCGCGAGCGGCGCGAGCGGCGTCGAGATCGACGGCGAGCGGACGCCGGCGCTCGTCGAGGGCCTGCGGGCCGTCAGCCGCGCGCTCGCGCTCGCGATCGTCCGCGGGGGCGAGGGCGCGACCAAGCTGATCGCAGTTCATGCCATCGGCGCCCTGACGGCGGAGGACGCGCGGCGGGCCGCCCGCACGATCGCGGGCTCGCTGCTCGTCAAGACCGCCGTGCACGGCGGCGACCCCAACTGGGGACGTCTCGTCGCCGCCGCCGGCCGGGCCGGCGTCGCCTTCGACCTCGACGGGTGCCGGGTGCGGGTCGGTCCGGTCGTGCTCTTCGAGCGCGGCGTGCCGTACGACGAGCGGGCGCCCGAGGCCGCGACGGTGCTCCGCGAGCCCGAGATCGAGATCGAGGTCGACCTCGGGACAGGCGGCTCTCACCGCGCGGTCGTCTGGACGTGCGACCTGAGCGCGGAGTACGTGAGGATCAACGCGGAGTACCGGACCTGACGCGCCCCGGCCGCGTTCGCGGCGCCGACACGGCGCCACCGCCCCCGCCTTCGACACGTGCGCCGAGCCAGGGTACACTCTGAGGACGGTCGGGCCGCGATGAAAAAGGACTTCCTCTCCATCCTCGACCTCACCCCGGACGACCTCGACCGGTGCCTCGCGCTCGCCAAGCAGATGAAGCGCGACCGCGCGCTCGGTCGTCGCGCGCCGTCGGCGAACGTGCTCGACGGCCGGCACGCCGTGCTGCTCTTCGAGAAGCCGTCGTTGCGGACCCGCGCCACCTTCACGGTGGCCGTCCACGAGCTCGGCGGCGAGGTCATCGAGCCACCGCCCGACGTGGCGCTCGGCGGCCGGGAAGCCATCTCCGACGTCGCGCGCAACCTCGAACGCTGGGCCTTCATCGCCGTCATCCGCACCTTCGCGCAACAGCGCCTGATCGAGTTCGCCGCTGCGGCGCCGCGTCTTCACGTCGTCAATGCCCTGACCGACGCGGAGCACCCGTGCCAGGCGCTCGCCGACTACCTGACGCTCGAGGAGCATCTGGGGTCGCTCCGCGGCAGGGTCCTCGCTTTCGTCGGCGACGGGAACAACGTGGCCGCGTCACTCGCGCACGCGGGCGCGATGCTGGGCGTCAAGGTCCGCATCGCCTCGCCCGAAGGTTTCGACCTGCCCGACCACGTCGTCGCCGAGGCGCGGCGCGTCGCGCGCTTCGGCGGAGAGGTGACGCGCCACCGCGACCCGGTCGAGGCGGTCGCCGGCGCCGACGCGGTATACACCGACGTGTGGGCGTCGATGGGCCAGGAAGCGGACGCTGCGCGCCGGCGCGTGATCTTCCAGCCCTACCGCGTCGACGCGCGCCTGATGGCGCACGCCGGCGCCCAGGCGCGGTTCATGCACTGCCTGCCGGCTCACCGGGGCGACGAGGTCACCGACGAGGTGCTCGACTCGCCCGCGTCCATCGTGTTCGACCAGGCGGAGAACCGGCTGCACACGGAGAAGGCGCTGCTGGCGATGCTCGCGTCCGCGTGACGCTCGCCGCACGCCGATTCTTGACGCCGGCCGGCGGCCTGGTTATAGAAGGGTCTGTCTCCCTGTACCGGCCCGCAGGAGCGCGCGTGGAGATGCGAACACGCCGCGGCGGTTTGCTGGCACTCGTCCTCATGGCGGCGCCTGCGGCCGCGCTCCGCGCGCAGGACCAGACCCCCGGAAGCTCGGGATGGGCTGAGGCGCGCGCCTCCACGCGCGTCGCCGCGGTCGTGGGTCTCGACCGGCTGGCGACTTCGGCCGAGCGCGCGCGGTTTTTCCCCGAAGCCGTGCGCCGCCTCCACGCGGCACCGCCAGGGAGACATCGCCAGAGCGAGCCAGCTCTTGCGCGCATCCGGGTGCTCGCCAACGCCGCCGGCGAGCCGCGGCCCGAGCGCGCCGACGGCTGGCGCGTGCCGCTGCCGCTGCCCCCGCGCGTCTGGACCGACGTGGTCCTGCGTCGACCGGTCCCGGACGACGCGCTGCTCGCGGCGATCCTCGCCGACCGGCGCGCGGCGCTCCTCGCGTACGGCTTCTCCGCGCTCGACGAGGCGACGCTCGCTGCGCTCGCCGAGCGACCGCGCCTGGTCGACGCACTGGCTCGGCGCTCGCCGGGCCTGGTGGCGGCGTTCGGGCGCAGCGTGCGGATTCGCGACGGGCGCGTGGAGGTACCCGGCGGCGAGCCGGCGCGGCCGCTGTGGGAAGGGCTCGTGGGCGCGCCCGTGACGGACGTCGACCGTTTCATCGCCACCCTGTTCGCCGCAGACGAGGGTCGGCGCGCCTACTTCTACGACACGGTGGCGGCGCTCGACGCCCCCCGCGCGCGTTTCGCGCTCGGGCTCTGGCTCTCCGAGCCGGAGCGTCCCGCGCGACTTGCAGCGCTCTACCGCGAGGTGGTCGGCTCGTACCGGGTCGAATGGCAGCCGGAGGAGCGACCGTTCAGCCGAGTGGTCGCCGACGTCGCGTGGCTGCTCGGGCAGGCGCGCGTCGAGCCTGACGGTCGGCCCTCCCCACCAGCGTGGCGCGCCGTCTGGGACCAGGTGCTCGGGTCCGTGGACGTCTTCGAGGACGTCCGCTTGCCGCCGGGCGACCTGCCCGGCGCCGGGTTCGTCGATGCTGCCAGACTGGTCCAGCTCGTCAACGTCGCGGCGCCGGCCGAGCGCGCTGGGCGCCTGGCGACGTTCGCGTTCGGGCAGCGCGTATTCTCCGGGGCGACCGCAGCCGACGCCCGCGAGCTCGTCATCGCGCTGCGCGGCAGGCGGCGTTTCCCCATGCTGGCGGCGGCGCTCGAGCGTGCCGGCGTCCGCGCGCCCGCCGTGTATGCGGCGGCGGCACGGCGGGCCGCCGAGATCGACGCCCTGGACTCTGGTCGCGCCGCGCTCGCCCTCCGCCAGTTCCAGGGCGCGCTCGCCCTCGTCGTGCGGCTGCATCAGACCCGGTCGCGCGACGCAGCGGCGGCCGAGCGCCTGGTCCGCACGCTCGTCGAGGTGCCACTCCTCGACGGGCGGTACGAAGGGAGCATCGCGGCGTGGATGACGCGCGAACTGCTGCCGCTCGCCGCGCGAGCACCCGCAACGCTGGGGACGGGCGACCGGCCCGAGGAGGCTGACCGCGATCGACCGATCGAGCGCGCGCTCATCGCGGCGCTCGCGGGCGCGGGCAGCCCGGCCGAGGCGGCTCGCCTCCGACCGCTCCGCTGGGAAGGTCTCCCGTATCGCCTGGACGTCGTGACGGCCGAGCGTGCGCGAGTGGAAGCGATCCGGGCGCGCCAGGGGGGTGCCTCGCTGGACGAGGCGCTGGCGGTCGCCGACCTCGCGGCGCGCCTTCACGACCGGGCAGGCTCGCCGGCTTCACTGGGCTCGCTCGCGACCGAGCTTCGAGCGCTCGGTGACCGGCTGCGCGCGCCGCCCGGGGTCCTGCTGCCGGACGGCGCGGGGCCGGAGCCATCCAGGGTGCTCGCGCGCGCCGCCGCGGAGCTGGCGCAAGCGGCCGGCCGGGCGCACCCCGACGCCGAGCGCATCCGGGCCACCCTGACCGCGCTCGGCGAGGCGCTCCTCGCCGACGTGCTCGCGTCGATCACCTACGCCCTCGCGCTCGGCGAGCGCGACAGCCGGGCCGTCCGCGGCTCGAACGTGGCGCGGCGCCACGATTTCGGTCTCGACCGCGCCGGGCCTCGAACGCCGGTGTCGGCGGCCTGGCGGCTGCCCGAGGCGCAGGTCGTGCCCGGCGAGCCGTGGCACGTGCGCGGCGCCCTCGTCAACCTCGACGTCGGGCTCGCCGAGTTCGCGCTGCGGCGCGTCGACGCGACCGGCGAGCTCCGGGCGCCGTCGCTCAACAGCAACGACCGGCGCACGGTCGCCCAGTCGGTCGCGCTGCTCGACGTCTTCGACCTGACCGACCGCGACCGGGATGCGATCGCGCGTGCGCTGGGCGACGGCACCCGGCGCGTCCAGAACGCCGTCCGTGACGCCCGGGCGCTCGATGGGCTCGCCTCCGAAGCGGGCCTCGACGCCTGGCGCCGCCAGCACCTCCTGTGGCTCGCGGCGCGCGAGCCCGACGCGGTCCTGGATCTGTTCACGCTGACCGAGCTCGTGCGTCTCGGGCGTCCGACGCCCGACGTTCGGCTCGACGCCTGGGGCGCGTCGGCTCTTCCCGCCGACGGGTGCGTGTGCCTCCGGTTCTTCTCGCCGCTCGACTGGGCGAGCACGACGGGCCGCGCCGAGGCGGGTCTGCTGACCGCACGCCTGCCGGACCTCGCCGTGCGCGTGGCCGCGCTGCTCGCGGAGCTCGACCTGCCCGCTGCGCTCGCGCGCGCTGTCCTGGCCGCCGCGGCGCAGGCCTTCGTCGATCGCGTCGACCCGGCTCACGCGGACGACTGGCCGGCGCTCGCGCGGTGGGCCGCTCGGCTCTCGCGCGAGGACGTGGAGGACTACGTGGCCGCGCAAGCCGCGGGCGGTGTGCTCGTGCCGGACAGCAGCGGGTTCCGCGTTCCGGGGCTTGGGGCCTCGACGGACGGGGGGGTGCGCTAGTGGCGCCGCTCTTGGCGCTCTGGACGCTCGCGGTCGCGGGCCTCGCGCTCGGCCAGGCCGCCGAGCCCGTCGAGCCCGGCGTGCGGATCGTTTCGCCGGCCGACGGCAGCTACGTGAGCGGGCGCCTGCGCCTAAAAGCCACCGTCGAGCCGCTGGCGGCGATCCGGTCGGTCACGAGCTTGGCCTTCTTCGCCGACGGGCAGCTCGTCTGCCGCCTGGCGCGTCCGCCTTTCGAGTGCGACTGGGACGCCGGCGACCTCGTCGTCGAGCACCAAGTCCGCGCTGTCGTTGCGCTCGCCGGCGGCGGCCGGCTCACCGCGACGGTGCGAACCCGCAAGCTCGAGCACGCCGAGTCGGTCGATGTCGAGGTGGTGCAGGTCACGGCCACGGTGACCGATTCGCGCGGGCGCTTCGTCGGCGGTCTCCCGGCCTCGGCGTTCCGCGTCTACGAGGACGGCCGGCGCCAAACCCTCACGAGCTTCGTGTCCGTCGACCCACCCCTCGAGCTGGTCGCGGCCATCGACATCAGCGGCAGCATGCGGCCGTGGATCGACGACGTCAGGCGCGCGGTGAAGCTCTTTCTGGCGGCCGTGCCCCAGCGCCACGAGGTCACGCTCCTCGCCTTCAACGACACCATCGTCCCGCTCGTCCGCCGGACGAAGGATCTGGCGGCGCGCGCGCGTGCCGTCGATCGGCTCGCGGCCTGGGGGGCGACGGCGCTGTACGACGTGATCCTCGACGGCCTCGATCAGCTCGACCGCGTGACCGGGCGCAAGGCCCTCGTGATCTTCAGCGATGGCGAAGACCAGGGGAGCATCGCGACGCGGGAGGATGTCGTCGGTCGGCTCGAACGAAGCGACGCGACGCTCTACCTGATCGGGCTGGGACGCGGAGTGACCGAGCCTGGGCTGAAGCAGCTTTTGGAGCGGCTCGCCCGCCGGAGCGGCGGCCGCGCCTTCTTCCCGGCGCGCATCGACGAGCTCGGGCGCGTGTTCCGGGAGATCATCGAAGACCTGTCGAACCAGTACCTGCTGTCGTACGCACCCACCAACACCGCGCGCGACGGAGCGTGGCGCGCGATCAGGGTCGAGGTGGACGGCTATGACGTTCGGGCGCGCGAGGGCTACCGCGCGAAGCCTCGGAGGTGAGGCAGGATGCGGCTGGCGCGCGTCGGACCCATCGCCTGCCTGACGGCCGGCCTTTGGCTGGCCGGGGACGTGGGGCTCTACGCGCGCGCCGGGCGCCTGGCCGTACCGGAGCAAGTCGAGGCGCGTCAACCGCGGTTCAGATCCGCGCTGGAGCTAGTCACGGCCGACGTGGTGGTCGTCGACCGCGACGGAGCGCCCGTGCGGGACCTGACCGCCCAGGACTTCGCCGTGCGGGTCGACGGCGACGTGCGCGCGATCGCGTCGGTGCAGTTCGTGGACTTCACCGCCACGTCTGCCGCGCCGGACGCCGCGGGCGCTCCGCTCTACGCGACCAACGAGCACGCCGGTCGCGGGCGCCTTTTGGCGTTCGTCGTCGACCAGGGGAACATCCGGGCCGGCGGCGGCCAGTCGGCGCTCGCCCGGGCGGCCGAGCTGCTCGATCGGCTGACGCCGGCCGACCGCGTCGCGCTCTTCGTCGTCCCCGGACCCGGCCCGAGCGTGCCGTTCACGAACGACTTCGACCGCGTGCGCGAGGCCCTCCGGCGCGTCGCCGGGCGCGCGTCGCGCATCGAGGGGTCGCAGTACCCGCTCGGCCTGGCCGACGCGCTGGCCATCGCCGACGGTGACCGGCGCGCGCTGCAGGAGGCGGCGAGTCGCTACTGCAGCGGCGCGCCGAGCTGCGAGAGCGACATTCAGGCAGAGGCTTTCGCCATCGTGGACCAGGTGCGCGAGCGCACGCTGTCGTCCCTGCGAGGCCTGGCCGCGGTCTTCGAGCGCCTCAAGGAGGTCGAGGGCCCCAAGACCGTCGTGCTCGTGTCGGAGGGGCTGGCGCTCGGCCGCGAGCTCGACCTCGTGGCCGACCTCGGCGCGACGGCCGCCGCGGCGCGCGCCTCGCTGTATGCCCTCAGGCTCGATGCGAGCGCGTTCGACGCCGGCGACGTGCGGAGCGGCTCGACGCTGGCGTCGGACGCTCGCGTGTTCGCGGACGGCCTCGAGACGCTCGCCGGGTTCGCACGAGGAGCGGTCTTCACCGTCGCGGCCTCGGGCGCGGGCGTCTTCGAACGCCTCGCGCGCGAGCTCTCCAGCTACTATCTCGTGGCGTTTGAGCCGGCGGGCGCCGATCGCGACGGCCGGTCGCACCAGATCCGCGTCGAGGTGAAGCGTGGAGGCGTCGTCGTTCGCGCGCGCCGAGAGTTCCGCGCGGAGCCGGCGCCAGGCCACCGCGAGGCGCCCTCGGCTGAAGTTGTCCTGACGCGGGCGCTCGCTGCCCCGACCGTCATGACCGACCTCGGCATTCGGCTGAGCGCGTACGTGTTCGCGGACGAGGAAGACGCGGCCAAGGTGCGGATCGCTCTGAGCGCCGAGATCGGGCGCGACCGCGAGACCGCCGAGGAAATGTCGCTCGCCTTCGCGCTCCTCGATGAAAGCGGCCGGCTCGTGGCGTCCGGACTGCAGCGCCAGACGCTGCTGCCCGCGCGCGCCGACCAGCCGGGCCCGCTCATCTATCACGGGAGCCTCTCCACCCCGCCGGGTGACTTCCGGCTGCGCCTCGCGGTCGTGGACGGCGACGGCCGCGTCGGAAGCGTGGACCATCCCGTGCGCGCGCGGCTCACCGACGCGCCGCCGCTGCGGCTGGGTGACCTCGCGGTGGGCCGGCGCGCCCCGGGCGTTGGCTTCGTGCTGCCCGCGGTGCCGCGCGTCGACGCCGCCGTGCTCGTGGCGTATGTCGAGTTCTACGGCGAGCGCGACGAAGACCTCGAGCAGGCGAGCGTCCGGGTGGAGATTGCCGGGGGCGAGGACGGGCCCGCCCTCGTGGGTACCGACGCGTCGCTTGCGGCCAGAGCCGCGCCCGGCAGGCGCGTGGCGACGAGCGAGCTCGACGCGACGGTTCTGCCGCCTGGCCGCTACGTCGCGCGCGCCGCCGTCTCGGTCGCCGGCCGAACGGTCGGGAGCGTCTTCCGGCGCTTCGATCTCGCCGCGCCAGCGGTCGTGGGCCCGCCGTTGTCGACCTCGGGTCTCGCGCCGGGCGACCCGGCGGCCGTGGGCGCCGGTGGTGGCGTTCCGACCGCCGGACCGCCTCTCGACGTGCGGGCCGTCGCCGACCCGTTCCGGCGCGAGGTGTTGCTCGCGCCCGAGCGGATCGCGGTCTTTCTCGACGAACTCGTCGGCGCCCTCCCGGCCGGCGTGCCGGCGGCCCTCGCACTGGCCATCGACGAGGCGCGCGCCGGGCGCGTGGCCACGGCCGCCGACCGCGCGGCCGAGCCCGCGCTCCATCCTGTCTCCACGTTTCTCCGAGGGCTCGCGGCGCTCGCCGGCGGCGACCGGCAAGCCGCGGCGGCGCTGTTTCGGTCCACGCTCCAGGCCGCGCGCGGGTCGTACGCCGCGCTCGTCTACCTCGGCGCCTGCTACGCCGAGGGCGGCCGCGACGACGAGGCGGCCGGTGCCTGGCAGACGGCGCTCGTGGGCTTCGAGGATCTGCCGCTCCTCTACACCCTCGTGATCGACGCCGCCTTGCGCTACCACGACCTCCGCACGGCCCGCGCCACCGTCGACGAGGCCCGCGCCCGCTGGCCGAGCGACGATGAGTTCCTGCGGCGGGAGGCGCTCGTCCGGCTGGCGAGCGGGCGACCCGCGGACGGCCTGGCTGCGCTCGACGAGTATCTGGCGCGCCACCCGGCGGACACCGCCGCCCTGGCGCTCGGCGTTCGCGCGATCTACCAGGTGGCAGCGGCCGGCGGCGTCATCGTCTCGCCGGCCGGCGATCTCGCTCGCGCCCGCCGGTACGCCGACGCCTACGTGCAGGCGGGCGGCGCCGACCGGGCGCTCGTCCAGGTGTGGCTGGGCTTCCTGGAGAGGCGGCGATAGTCGTCCCGCGAACGCGCCCCGCTCGCCGCGCCGCCCGAGCGCTCGAGCGATCGCGGCGGAGCGGTGAGGCCGTCCGCTCCAGGCGGGCCAGCCGTGGGATCTGCGTCGTGCGCCCCCGGGGGCCCGTCTCGCGGGGTGCCTTCTACGGCAACTCTTCGTCCCGGTACCAGCGGAACCCGGTTCGCTGCTCGGCGTCGGCGGCTCTCAGGAGCGCCAGCGTCCGGGCCTTCCGCGTGACGGCGCACGCGACGAGCAGCATGTTCAAGAACGCCATCGGCGCGACGTACGAAACGCCATACAGCGTGCCCTGGATAGGCGTCACGAAATACTCGTTCGCCAACCGCGCGAGCGGCGAGAGATGCGTGTCCGTCACGCCGACGCAGTACGCGCCCCTCGCCCGTGCCTGGCGCACGCCCTCCACCGTCTGGCGCAGCCCGCGTCGAAAAGTGATGGCGATCACCAGGTCGGCTTTCCGCAGCCCCCGGACGCCGTGCACCACCTCGCCGGGTCTCGTGCACGCGAAGGCCGGGAGGTCGATCACGGCGAGGTTGTACTGCAGAAAGGTGACGAGCACGCTCGCCACATCGCCCCCGATGAGCACGATGCGGCGCGCCTCGTAAAGGCGCCGCGCGAGCGCGGCCAGGCGCGAGGGGTCGAGCGTCCGCCGGAGCGCCGCCAGGTTCGCCGTGTCGCGCGACAGAGAGGCGCGCAGGTACCACGCCACATCCGACTTCCGCCCGAACCCGGCGTCGATGTCGAGCTGCGTCGCCTGCACGAGCGCGAGCTCGTGCAGATAGCTCCGGAATTCCGGGTACCCCGCGAAGCCCATGGCCCGAATCGTCCGCAGAACCGCCATCGCGTCCGTGCCGATCGCCCGCCCGAGCTGACGGAGGCTCATCAACACGAAGTCCCGCGGGCGGTCGAGCACGGGCCGGATGAGCTCGCGACGTTTCGGACTCAGGTGGCGCACGAGCTCCGACGGTAACTTCGCGATCGAGGCGCGGTGAGCGTCGTTCATGGCAGCCCCCCGGAGGAATCTCTCAAGCCCTCGCGTTCGCCTCGAGGCGGGGGGCGAACGCGCGATGCAAATGTATCACCGATCCAACGCGCCGGCCCATCCCCGACCCGCCTGCGTTGACTGGCGATCCACGCCTTGGTATACTCGCGCCACTCGCGACCCGGCCTGTGGGATCCCCAGAGGGTCGGCATCGGCTTCCGACCCGGTGGCGCCCACCGTCGGGGGTTCGTGACATACGTAACATCCCCCTCGTCGTCCGTTGCCAACTGCTTCTGGTCGGGGCGGCCAGTGCTCCGCCCCCGTCTGTCTCACGGGAGGTTCACCATGCTGCGCGAGTTCCGGGGCGTCCGCGCTCTCGCTGTGTTCCTGTTCGTGCTGACCGCCGCGCCGCCGGCCGCGCGCGCACAGACGACCACCGCCACGCTGCGGGGCGTCGTCCTCGACGCGAGCGGCGCCGTGCTGCCAGGGACGACCATCACGCTGCGCAATCGAGACACCGGCTTCACCCGATCGACCGTCACCGATGGCACCGGGGGGTACGTCCTGCCGTACGTGCCGGCGGGCACCTACGAGCTGGCGGCCGAGCTGTCGGGGTTCAAGACGCTCGTGCGCCAGGGGTTGCGCTTCGAGATCGGGCAGGAGCTGACCATCGACTTGACGCTGGAGGTCTCGCCCGTCGGAGAAACCGTCACGGTGCGGGGCGAGGCGCCGCTCGTGGAGACGACCAAGTCCACCCTGGGCCAGGTCGTGAGCCGCGAGCAGATCGATACCCTGCCGCTTCCGGGCCGCCAGGCCGCGACACTGGCGCAGCTCGTGCCGGGGGTCGTGCCCCGGGCCAGCACCGAGGAACCGGTCACCGCCGGCGGGCAACCCCGCGGCAGCGGCGAGGCGCTCGTCGACGGCGTCAGCAACGAGGGCATGGCGGTGAACTCGGTCCGCTCGAACGCACCGCCCGACGCCATCCAGGAGTTCCAGGTCCTCACCAGTCAGTTCGCCGCCGAGTTCGGCAACGCCAGCGGGGTCGTCCTCAACACGATCACCCGGTCGGGCACCAACGAAGTCGGATCTACTACTTCCACCGCGACGAGGGCCTGGACGCCCTCAAGGCCGGCGTGGATTTCAACCGCGTCGCGATCGACGGCTACGTGTATCAGTACAACCCCGGCCTGTTCTACTTCGCCACCGACCTGCCATTCGACCCGAACAACCCGGCCACCTATCCATTGCTCGCTTACGTGAATCAGGGCGACCCGAACTTCGCATACGTCGCGAAGGGCATCTCGGCCTTCGCCCAGGACGCCTGGAGCCTCACCCGAACCTTGACGCTCAACCTGGGCCTCCGCTACGACGGTTGGTCCATGGAAGGTCTCGACCTGCGCAAGGCCAACTTCGCGCCGCGCCTCGGGTTCGCCTGGGATCCGACCGGGACGCACAAGACGGCCATCCGCGGCGGGTTCGGCACCTTCTACAACAACACGATGTTCAACCTGGCCCTGCTCGCCAACTGGCTCAGCACGCAGCGGATCCTCATCATCGCTGCGCCAGGCTACCCTGACCCGTTCAGCCGCGGCGTCCAGGCGGGTTCGGTCGTCAGTCTCTACGTCTCCCAGCCAGACCAGCCGCTCCCGCGCTCGTACAACGCCACCATCGGCATCCAGCGCGAACTGCGCCCGGGCCTGTCGGTCAGCGCCGACTACGTCCGCGCCGCAGGTCGCCAACTCGTCCGCATCGTCGAGACCAACCCGGTGACGCCGGACACCTTCGTCAGGAAAGATCCCAGCAAGGGCTCGGTCCGGATGCTCGAGTCGAGCGGCCACAGCAACTACCACGGCTTGCTCCTCGGGGCCACCGGCCGATTCAACCGGGGCACGGTCGGCGCGGCCTACACACTCGCCACCTACAAGACGACCAACGACGCCGAGAATGGCGTGTACTACCAGAACGACCTGACCCCGGACGATGGCTACGGTTACGGTGTGCAGGACCAGCGGCACCGCGTCGTGGTGCATGGCACGCTCGACTTGCCCGGCGAGGTCCAGTTCGGCGCCGTGCTCGTGGCGCGCAGCGGCACGCCCTACGACATCACGACGGGCCGGGACAACAACCGGAACGGGGTGGCGAACGACCGGCCGGACCTCGCCACCGGAGCGAAAGTGGGTACGTCCGACATGAGGAACCGGGCCAGCTTCCTCGACCCGGGGTCGAGACCCGGCAGCCTGCCGCGCAACGCTGGCCGCGGACCCGGCTTCTGGCAGCTCGACGTGCGACTGGCCAAGCGCTTCACGGTCGGTCGGACGCGGGCCGAGCTCCTGGTCGACGCGTTCAACGTGACGAACCACACGAACCTGAACAACCCGATCGGCAACCTGGCGTCGCCCGACTTCGGCAAGTCGAAGACGGCCGGAGACGCGAGACAGGTGCAACTGGGGGTCAGGTTCGAGTTCTGAGCGCGGCGAACGGACTCCATCACTCGGGAGGTGTCTCGTGCGGAACCGACAGGTCGCTTTCGCTCTGCTCCTGACCATCGTGACGCCGCTCGTCGCGTCGGCTCAGGGCACGCGGCTCCTCCGCCGGCCGACGGCGAGCCGCGAGCTCGTGGCGTTTGCCTACGCCGGCGACCTCTGGACCGTGCCGCGCAGCGGCGGACAGGCGCGACGACTGACGGCAACGCCCTGGGTCGAGACCGACCCCGCATTCTCCCCGGACGGCTCGCGCATCGCCTACACCGCCACCGTCGGGGGCAACACCGACGTCTACGTGATCCCGACGTCGGGCGGCGAACCGGTGCGGTTGACCTACCACCCCGCCGTCGATTGCGTGCGCGGTTGGACGCCGGACGGGCGCCGGGTCGTCTTCGCGTCGAGCCGCGGTGCGGTGCCCACGCCGGGAGCGAACTCGTACTTCCGCCTGTGGACCATCGGCCTCGCGGGTGGCTTGCCGGACCTCCTGCCGATCCCGAGGGCGTTCAAGGGCGTGTATTCGCCAGACGGTACGCGGATGGCCTACGAAGAGATCGCGACGGCCATGTTCGCGGCCGACTGGGCGCAGAACCAGACGAGTCAGTGGCGACACCACCGGGGTGGGCGCACGCACCCGATCCGCCTGATCGACCTGGCCACCTCCTCGGTGGAGAAGCTGCCCTGGGACAACAGCAACGACAGCGACCCGATGTGGGTGGGCAGCACGGTCTACTTCCTGTCGGACCGCAACTTCACGACCAACCTGTTCGCCTACAACCTCGAAACGAAGCGGTTGACGCAGCTCACCCACCATGACGACTTCGACATCATGAGCGCCTCCGCGGGGCCCGACGCGATCGTCTACGAGCAAGCCGGCTACATCCACCTGCTCGACGTGAAAACGGGCCAGGGCCGGCGGCTCACCGTCGAGGTCTCGGGCGACTTCCCATGGATGCGGCCCCAGTTCAAGAAGGTGGCCGACACGATCCGATACGCCGCGCTCTCGCCCTCGGGGGTGCGGGCGGTCTTCGAGGCGCGAGGCGACATCTTCACGGTGCCGGCCGAGAAAGGTGACGACCGGAACCTGACCCGAAGCCCGGGCACCCACGACCGCAGCCCGGTCTGGTCCCCTGACGGCAGCCAGATCGCGTGGCTCTCGGATGCCACCGGCGAGTACCAGTTGATGGTGGGCGACCAGACCGGCACAACGAACCCCCGCGCCATCCCCCTGCCCTCCACGGCGTCCTTCTCGAACCCGGCGTGGTCGCCCGACGGGAAGTATCTGCTGCTCAGCGACAACCACCTGCAGCTCTGGATCATCGAGCTCGCCAGCGGCCGGGCGACGAAGGCGGACACGGACACCTACGACGACCTGCAGCGCGGCTTCGACGCGGTGTGGTCACCTGACTCGCGCTGGGTAGCCTATTCGAAAGGGCTGGACAGTCACCTGCGCGCGATCTTCGTGTACTCGCTGGCGGACGGCCGAGTGCACCAGATCACCGACGGACTCTCCGATGCCATCACGCCGGCGTTCGACGCGAGCGGCAAGTATCTCTACTTCCTCGCCAGCACCAACTGGGGGCCGCGCACGGGCTGGCTGGAGATGACGTCGCTCGATCGCCCGGTCACGAGAGCGATCTACCTGGTCGTGCTCGCCGCCGACGAGCCGTCGCCGCTTCTGCCGGAAACGGGCGACGAGCCGGGCGCCGCGCCCGCGACACCTCCCCCGGCACCGAAACCCGAGGGCCCCGTGACGGTGCGCATCGATTTCGACGGCATCGGGCAGCGGATCCTCGCGCTCGGCGTCCCTGCCGGCGACTACAGCGCCCTCGCGACGGGTGCTCCGGGCACGGTGTTCTACGCCGAGCCGACCAGGACCGTCGCCGGCCTGGCTCCGCCGCCGCCCCTGAACCTGCACCGCTACCAGCTCCGGGAGCGGCGCGCGGCGCTGTTTCTCGAAGGCATCCGCTCGTACACCTTGTCAGCGGACAAGAAGAAACTGCTCTACCAGGCCGACGGAAACCGCTGGGGCATCGTCTCGACCGACCGTCCCGCGAAGGTCGGTGAGGGCGCGATCGACGTCACCCGCCTCGAAACGTGGGTGGACCCGGCCGCCGAGTGGGCCAACATCTTCCGGGAGACCTGGCGCATCCAGCGCGAGTACTTCTACGACCCGAAGATGCACGGCGTGGACTGGAACGCGGTGTATGCGAAGTACAGCCCGCTGCTGCCCTTCGTGAAGCATCGCGCGGACCTCTCGTACCTCATCGCCTCGGTCGGCGGCGAGCTGGCCGTGGGCCATTCGTACGTGACCGGCGATGGCGACGTGCCCCGCGAGGAGCGCACGACCGTCGGCCTGCTCGGCGCCGACCTCGCTATCGAGAACGGGCGCTACCGCATCACGCGCATCTACACCGGCGAGAACTGGAACCCTGAGCTCCAGGCCCCGCTGAGCGCGCCCGGCGTCCAGGTGTCGGAAGGTGACTACCTGCTCGAAGTGAACGGCCAGCCCCTCGTGCCCCCCACGAACCCCTACCGCCTGTTCCAGGGCACCGCCGGGCGGCAGACCGTCATCCGGGTGAACGCCGCGCCGACCCTCGAGGGGTCGCGCCTCGTGACGGTGGTGCCCGTCGCGAACGACGAAGGCCTGCGCACGCTGGCGTGGATCGAAAACAACCGGCGGCTCGTCGACCGACTGTCAGGCGGGCGTCTGGCGTACGTGTGGCTGCCGAATACGGGCGGCCTCGGCTATACCGCGTTCAACCGCTATTTCTACGCGCAGCAGGACAAGGACGGCGTCATCATCGACGAGCGCTACAATCAGGGCGGCATGGTCGCCGACTACATCGTCAACGAACTGGACCGCAAGCTGATGGGCTACTTTGCGCGGCGCGACGGGAAGCCGTCGCCCTCGCCGACGGCCGGCATCTACGGGCCGAAGGTGATGGTGATCAACGAGTCGGCCGGGTCGGGCGGCGACGCACTTCCCTACTACTTCAAGCTGCGGAAGCTCGGGCCCCTCGTCGGGACGCGCACGTGGGGCGGTCTCGTCGGCACGACCGGCGTGCCGCCGACGATCGACGGCGGCGGCATCACGGCGCCCAGCCTGGCGTTCTATGACCTGAACGGCCGGTGGGCGGTCGAGAACGAAGGGGTCGCGCCGGACATCGAGGTGGAGAACACGCCGGCCGCCGTGAACGCCGGACGCGACCCGCAACTCGAGCGGGCGGTCGAAGAGGCGCTCAAGCTCCTCGAGAAGAATCCGGTGCGACGCGTGCCTCGGCCGGCCCCGGTCGACCGCACGTCGAAGCGGGAACCCTAGCCCGGACCATTCATGAATCGCACAGCCGCGGCGGTCCGTTCGCGCAGAAAACCGTGTGGAGCAGCCCGTTTCCGCCCGCGCGAAAAACGCTGCGGAGGCCAGCGACAGGGCGTGGGGGTGGGGGTCCCCACGCCGCGTTCGGGCGACGGTAAGCCGGAGCAGCGTTTTTCCGGGCTGCAAAACCGGTTTTCGGAGCGAACGGGCCGCCGCGGTGAGGACGATCATGAATAATCCGTACTAGCCGGCGGTGAAGACGATGCACGACCGTACGCCACGAGAGCGCGCGCACGCTGAGATGAAGCGAGTCGCCACGTGGGCGATGCTCGCCCTCCTCCTCGCGATCTGGACCGTCGCGCCTGCTGGCCGACAGCCGGTCAGTTTCGTCGCCAGCGAGGCCATGATCCCCATGCGCGACGGCACGCGCCTGTACACGCAGATCTACGTGCCGGCGGCGGCGAGCGAGCCGCTTCCGATCCTCCTGCTCCGGACGCCCTATGGGATCAGCCAGTTCAACGCGGCGCGCGTGGCCACTTCCCTGGCCGAGCTCGCCACCGACGGCTACATCTTCGTCCTCCAGGACATCCGCGGTCGGTTCAAGTCCGAGGGCGAGTTCGTCATGCTGCGCCAGCCCCGCGACCCCGGTGACCCGCGGGCGATCGACGAGAGCACGGACACCTACGACACCATCGAGTGGCTACTGAAGCACGTCGGTCCGAACAACGGCCGGGTAGGACTCGCCGGCACGAGCTACGGCGCGTGGCTGAGCGTCATGGGGATGCTCGACCCTCACCCGGCGCTCAGAGCTGTCGTCGAGCAGGCCTCCCCGGCGGACATGTGGATCGGCGACGACTTCCATCACAACGGCGCCTTCAGGCTGAGTTACGGCTTCGAATACGCGTACCGGATGGAGGCGTCGAAGGAACAGAGTAACCCTGCGGCGATCATCGACCGCTACGACACCTACGAGTGGTACCTCGAGCTCGGGTCGCTGGCCAACGTGAACGCCCGATATTTCCACGGACGGATTCCGACGTGGAACGACTTCGTGACCCATCCCGACTACGATGCGTTCTGGAAGCGCCAGGCCTTCGCCCCGTGGCTGACGAAGGTGACCGTGCCCACGCTCAACGTGGCCGGCTGGTGGGACCAGGAGGACTTCTACGGGCCGCTCAAGATCTACGAGCTGCTCGAGGCGCACGATTCGAAGGGCGAGAATTTCCTCGTGGTCGGGCCCTGGAACCACGGGGGCTGGTCGAGTGGCGACGGCCAGAAGCTGGGCCGCATCGACTTCGGGCGGCCGACGGCGAGCGAGTACCGGCGGACCGTGCTCGTGCCGTTTCTCGCGGCCTACTTGAAGGGCAGAGGCGCGCCCCCGATCCGCGAGGCCCTCACCTTCCGGACTGGCACGAACGAGTGGGTGCACCACGAGGCGTGGCCGCCGCGGCGCGGCGTGACGGAGCGGAAACTCTACTTCCGCGAGCGAGGCGCGCTCTCCTTCGAGCCCCCGCCGGCGACGACCCAGCCGGCCTTCGACAGTTATGTGTCGGATCCGGCGAACCCCGTCCCGTATCGTCCGCGTCCGATCCGGCTGGGCGTCGGCTGGTCCAGCTGGCTCGTCGAGGACCAGCGGTTCGTCCATCGCCGGCCCGATGTGCTCGCGTGGGTCACCGATCCGCTCGAGGAGACGCTCGTCGTATCGGGCACGATGGCGGCGCATCTTTTCGCGTCGACCACCGGCACCGACAGCGACTGGATCGTGAAGGTGATCGATGTCCACCCGGAGCGTTACTCTCCCGACCCCGACCTGAGCGGCTATCAACTCATGATTGCGGCCGACGTCTTTCGGGGCCGCTACCGCCGGAGCTTCGAGAAACCCGAACCCATCCCGCCTGGTGCCGTGGAGCACTACACGATTGTCTTCCCGGGGACCGACCATGCCTTTCGGAAGGGCCATCGCATCATGGTGCAGGTCCAGAGCACCTGGTTCCCGCTCATCGACCGCAACCCGCAGCGCTTCGTGCCGAACATCTTCGAGGCGAGCGAGACCGACTTCCAGAGCGCGATCCAGCGCGTGTTCCGGTCGGCCCCGCACGCCTCGTACGTCGCGCTGCCGGTCCTCGACGTGCGGCCGTGATCAGGGCTCAGGCGGCGACGGGGCGCGACACGGACCATCGATGACCCCGGGCATCCGGCGGATGGGGTTGCCTGCCGGCGATCTCATGGCGCGACCCAATGCGTCACGGGCGCGAGGAGGAACTCCTCGAGCGGAATCCCGTCCCCACCCACGAGGAGCGTCCGCGTCGTCTTGAACGCCGCCGCGAAGGCGGCGAGTCCGGGACGGGTGTCGCGGCGGCGGCCGCTCTTGACCTCGATCGCCACGAGCCGGCGTCCCGCGCGCACCACGAAGTCCACCTCTTGGTTCCGCTCGCGCCAGTAGAAGACCTCGCACTGCCCGGCTGCGGCGGCATTGGCGAGATGGGCGCCCACCGCGGACTCGACGAGCCGGCCCCGGAACTCCCGGTCACTGTGGACCTCGTCGAAAGCGACGGGGGACTGGGCCGTCAGGAGCGCGGTGTTGAGGACCTGGAGCTTGGGGCTCGAGCCGCGCCGGCGAACGGCACTGCCGGAGTATTTCGACAGGCCCACGAGCAATCCCGAGCCGCCGAGGAGATCGAGGTAGTGCGCCAGCGTCGTCGTGTTCCCGGCGTCGTGGAGCTGGCCGAGCATCTTCGTGTACGACAGCACCTGTCCCGAGTACTGGCAGCCGAGCTGGAAGAGCCGACGCAGCAGGGCGGGCTTGTCCACGCGGGTCAAAAGGAGCACGTCGCGGGCGATTGTCGTCTCCACGATCGCGTCGAGGATGTACCGCCGCCAGCGCTCCGGCTCGCGCGCGAGCGGCGCCGCACCGGGGTAGCCGCCGAAGTAGAGGTACTGGTCGAGCGTGAACCCGAACGCCGCCCGCATCTCGGCGAAGGACCAGTGCGGGAGATAAAGAATCTCGAAGCGGCCGGCCAGACTCTCCGTCAGGCCCTGCTGGACCAGGAGCGGCGCGGAGCCGAGGAGCACCACCTTCAGCGGGCGCCTGGCGCGCGCGTCCTCGTCCCAGAGACGCTTGACCGATTCGGACCAACCCGCGGCCTTCTGCACCTCGTCGAGGACCAGGAGTCCACCGTCCGGCCCGGCGGCCAGGCGGGCGGCCTCCCACTGCGTCGCGACCCACTCGGGACCGCGGAGCGCGGGCTCGTCGGCGCTGGCAAAGCGGACCGGGAGACGGGTGTCCTCGCACACCTGTTCGACCAGCGTCGTCTTGCCGACCTGCCGCGCGCCGGCCACGACCTGGATGAACCGACGCGGTTCGGCCAGTCGACGGGCCAACTCGGCCGCCTGGGGGCGGCGAAAGGGCTTCGGTCCGTTGCTCATGGCAATGAGTATTTTTACTCAACATTCTGAGCAACGCAACGGCTCCTGCGGACGAGCCGGCGGGGCCCACGAAGCGCGCGCGCCGCGCCTCGTGCGAGCCGCTTGCGTCGGAGCTGGTGCACGAAGGTCGTCTTGCCTGCCCGCCGCACCCCGATAATCGCGGTCACTTTTCCGGGCAGGCGCACCGCGCCGTGAACCCGGCGCGGCGTGCCCTCGGGCACCGGGCCGTCGAGGGAAGCCGCCGGCGCATCGGCCAGCGCAGCGCGAACCATCCCAGCGGACAGGGCTACGGGATTTCTCCTCGCAGCAAGGAGAAACTGTCGCCATTTTCTCCTTGACACAAGGAGACATTGCCCGTTGAGCGCGATCGCGCCCCGATGCCCAGCGGTGCCCATTGGTTACTCCTCCGACGGGACCCGCCCACCCCAGCACCCCGGTGGCAGCGGTACGCCGGTGTGCACCGCCGGTCATACCTACGTTTCTTCCAGCAGGGCCGCCACCTCGCGGCGCAGCGTGGGCAGCTTGGACTGGACGATGTCCCAGACAATGCGGTGATCTAGCTCGGCGTAGCCGTTGATGAGGATGTTGCGGAAAGCGGCTGCGTCAAGGCGGGCAAGCTGGGCGAGTGCCTCGCCGATGATCTCGAACTGGCGCTCCACCGCGGCGCGCAGCATGGCATCCTCTTCGTACGCCGCGAGCACCCTGCCCGCCGTGAAGCTGGCGATGAGCTCCGCGCGAAGAGGAACTCCAGGGCTTCCAGCAGTCCGAAGTACCGGTCGGCATAGCCGGGGCCGGCCGGATCGTCGAACTCCACCAGGAACTCGAGGTCGCTCGCGTCGTCGCGGAATCCGCCCGCCGCTGCGGAACCGAAGGCGTCCAAGCCGCGGACGCCGAAGCGCCGGCACAGAACCTCGATCTCGCCTCGTCGCTGCTCGATGACCGCGATCATGGGAATCTCTCGTCGTGGAGCGGCTAGCCCAGCTCGGCCGCGTTGGCGGCGACGGCCGTATCGAGCTTCGCGGCCTCGGCCTACTGCTCGCGGAGCTGCGCGGCCAGCGGCTTCATCTTCTCCTCGAACGGCTTCCCATCGTCCTTCTGTGCCTCGGAGCCGCCGTAGCGGCCGGGGGTGAAACCGTGCTTGCGCACCTCGACCAGTGTAGCGCTCTTGCAGAAGCCGGGCACGTCGGCGTAGCGCTCTCCCCGGCCCTCCCCCACATGCGGGCGAGAGGATGAAGGACAAGCGCGCCAGGCGTGGTACGTGTTCGCGATGCGAGCGACGACCTCATCGGTAAGCTCGCGGTGAGTACGGTCCACCATGCGGCCCACCTTGCGGACGTCGCTGAACAGGATCTCCGCCGACCGTCTCTGCGCTCCCTCCCAGGTTGGCCGCATGGCCGCGGCCGAACCACGCCGCCTGGACCTGGCGCTCCGGCATCTACTCGACACCTTGAACGATAGCGACGAGCACCTCGCCCACGCGAGGCCGCGTGCGGAAACGCCCCGTCACTCTCCCGCAGGCGCCCGAACAGTCCGAGGACGCCCGGCGACCGCCGCGCGTCACCCGCCCGAGGCCGGCGAGCGCAGCTCCTCCGCCAAGACGTCGGTCACGAACATACAGCCCGGACTGTGGGTGATGGCGAGCTCGGGCCGAGCAGCGACGAGCGCCACCTGCGGCGTCACACCGCACGCCCAGAAGACAGGCACCTCGCCCGGCCGGATCGTCACCGGATCGCCGAAGTCGGGACGGCCGAGATCCGCAATCCCGATCGCCGCAGGGTCTCCGGCGTGGACGGGCGTCCCGTGCGCAGCAGGATAGCGCGCGGTCAGCTCGACGGCCCGAACAAGCTGCGCCGGCGTCAGCGGCCGCATCGTCACGACGAGGGGGCCGCGAAAGAGCCCCGCCGGCACACAGGGAATCGTCGTCCGATACATCGGCACGTTCCGCCCTTCCTCGAGGTGACGCACCGGCAAGCCAGCACGCACCATCGCCTCCTCGAAGGTGAACGAACACCCGAGCAGGAACGTCACCAGGTCATCGCGCCAGCGATGCCGAATGTCGATAGGCTCTTCGACCAGCTCGCCACGGACGTACACGCGGTAGCGGGGAACGTCGGTGCGAAGGTCGGCATCCGGCGCCAGTCGGTGGGGCGTCGGCGAGCCGGGCTCGGTGACCTCTAGGAGCGGGCAGGGCTTCGCGTTGCGCTCGCAGAAGAGGAGAAAGTCAGCGGCAAGATCCCGCGGCACAATCACGACGTTCGCCTGCACGTAGCCTGGAGCCAACCCGCACGTCGGCCCGACGAGGGCCCCGCGCCTCGCGAGCAGACGCACGTCGCGACCGGTCACGACGGGTCGCCCTCCCGCACGACTCGCTCGATCACAACCAGCGGTCCCACCCCACGACCGACAGCGGGCGCCTCGTGGCTGCGATGACGCGCGCCTGGCAACCGTTACTCGAAGGGATTGACCACCTTCAAGAACGCGAAGCGACGGAAGTCGCTGTCGCTCGTATAGAGGGTCGCCACGCCGTGCTGCCGTGACAGCGCGGCGAGATGCGCATCCGGAACCTGATTGCCGCGCGCAGGCCGCTCGCGCACGAGGTCGCCCATGGGCCGGGAAATCCACGCGAATGTCACCGTCTCGGGCGCCCGGCTGCGCCGCTCCTCCAGTGCCCGCGCGAGCAACTCCGAAACGAGGCGTCCGAGCGACTTCCGTTCCTGCCGCTGGAGACGCTTCAGATCACGGAGAATCGGGGCGTCGATCTCGAGGGTCGTGCGGGGCATGATGCGTGATGATAGAAACCGGGGAGATCGGATGTCAACGCGAACGCGGCGGGGTCACAGCCTCCATCGCCCCGCAGGCGCAGGCGCGCGTAGACCCGTCGAGCCTCACACGTTCTTGAGCGCCAGAACCTCCCGGGCCGGGCGGCGGTCGCCCGTGCAACTGATCATCCGGGGCGCGGCCAGAAACTTCAGCCGAAAGCCGAGCTGGCGGTACAGGCGAACGATCCGCCGCGTGGCCTGGTTCGACAGCACGACCGGACCCGGATGACGCGCGAGCCACTCCGCCGCACGAACCTGGTCGTCCCAGCCGAAGCCTTCTTTCGCATACTGCGTGAACTCGACGTCATAGGGTGGGTCCGCATAGACGAAGTCGTCCGGCTCGAGCGGCACGGCGTCAAAGTCGCCCACCGTGAACGTCCAGCGCGCGAACACCGACCGATACGCGGTGAAGTCCCGGACGTAGGCGATCCGCTTGTAGCGGCCGAAGGGGACGTTGAACTGGCCGCCCTGGTTGAAGCGACAGAGGCCGTTGTAGCCGGTCCGATTGAGGTAATAGAAGAGCGCCGCCGCCTCGGCGCTGTCGGCCCGAGCTTCGGCGAGGAGCCGGTTGAAGCGGTCGCGGTGCGCGTAGAAACACGCCTCGTCGTTCCGCATCGGCAACGCCGCGACGAGACCGCGCTTGAGCCAGCGATAGAAATTGATGACGTGTGGATTGATGTCGTTGAGCAGGGCGCGCTCCGGCATCAAGCCGAGCGTCACCGCGAGGCCGCCGCAAAAGGGCTCCACGAGGCGCCGCTGAGCGTGCCGTCGCCACAGCCGCCGCAGGTGAGGCACCTGCCAGCGCTTGCCGCCCGCCCACTTGAGCGGGGGTCTGAGGGTTCTACCCGGCGCGACCACCCGAGGTCCCGCGCGGCGACACGCACCGTCCGCGGCGAATCTCGATGTCCGGGCTCCGAGAGCACGCTTCTTCATTGCGCGGTGCTTAGTATATGCAGCACGGCGCCCCAGCGCGGACCCTTCCTTACCAGCGCCAGCGGTCCGGCGCACTCGCCGTGAGCGTCGCCCACGCGGCCCCGCCAGACGCGTCTGCGGGTTCCCGCCGTGCCCCGCCGCGCCACAGCATGCTGTCCTCGCCTCGCCAGGTTCTGCGGACGGACGCGAAGTGCTACGATGAGCGTCCAATGACCCGGCCACTTCCCCTGCTCCTGGACCGCTTCCGCCACCTCGCGCGCGTCGGCCGCGAGGTCTGGCAAGGGGGCGTCGTCTCCGTGCCAGCGTGGGTGGATGGTCCCGACGCGGTCCCGACTCGCCCGCAGGGAATCTTGTGGGTGAGCTCCGAGACCGGGCGGGTCCACTACGCCCCCCTCGATCCCGGCAGCGCCCCCTTCGAGGTCGCCGTGGGGGCCCTCGTCGAGTTCGGCCTCGACCGCCGGGGGGCCGACTGCCGGCCCGCGCGCATCGAGGTCACCGACGCCGACCTGGCCGCCACCCTCCGGACGACCATCGCCGACCCCGAATTGACGGTGGCCGTGGTCGACGACCTGCCAGGGGTGCGCGCGGTGCTGCGCCAGCTCGACCAAGGCCTGAACGAGCGGGTGCCGCTCCCCGACGTTCTCGACGGCGAGGGTGTCACGGTCGCGGAGGTCCGGGCCTTCGCCGAGGCGGCGCGCGCGTTCTACGACGCTGCGCCCTGGCGACACCTGTCGAACGACGACGTGGTCCGCATCGAGGCACCGGTCGTCGACGCCGAACTGACCCACGCTGTGGTGATGGGCGAAGGCGGCATCGTGCACGGACTGTCGTTCTACACGAGCATCGACGACCGCGAGAGCGTGCACGACCCGAAGCGGCGCCGCGCCTTCGAGGCGCGCGGCCACTGGGCCGTGCTCTTCGGGCCGCCCTGGGAGCTGCCGTTCGGCGACCTCGATCTCTTCGAGGCGCACGCCCTCCCCGTGGCGGGCCCGCAGGCGTATCCCCTCGCAGCGCGGCTGGGCGTCGAGGAAAGCGTCGAGCGACCCGACGCCACGAAGCTCGCGTGGCTCGAAGGCCTGCTGCGGGTGCTGGCGGCGACGACCGAGGACGAGCTGGACGCCGGGCGGTGGAGCCGCGAAGTCACCACGGCGCGCGGGCCCGCACTCTACACCCTGACGCTGCCCGACCTGCTGGAACCCCCCGCGCGGCCCGAACGACCGCCGTCGCCCCACCGCGCGCGACGGGCTATGGAACGCGTGCTGGCGGAGATGGAGCGCGTCGCGCGCGACGAGAATCCCGAGACGATCGAGGACTTGAACCGCCTCTTCCAGGAACGATTCGCGGGCCGGTCCTTCGACGACATCCCCTCGACCGCGTCCACGCCCCTCGAGCGCGCCGAGGACCTGATGTACGAAGCGTTCGAGGCGCGCGGCCGCCGGCAGATTCAGCTCGCGCGCCGGGCGCTCGCCCTCTCGCCGGACTGCGCCGATGCGTACGTCATCCTCGCCGAGCGGGCCTGGGACGTGAACGAGCAGGTGCGGCTGTACTCGGACGGCGTCGCGGCCGGCGAACGGGCGCTCGGGCGCGAATTCTTCGACGAGCATGCGGGCCGCTTCTGGGGCTTGGTCGAGGCCCGGCCCTATCTGCGCGCACGCTCGGGCCTCGCCCAGGCACTCGACGCCTCGGGGCGAGTGGCCGAGGCGACCGAACATTACCGCGAGATCCTGCGCCTCGATGAAGAGGATCATCAGGGCGTGCGCTATCTCCTGCTGAGCCTGCTGCTGCGCGAGGGCGCGGACGATGAGGTTGGTTCGCTGCTCGAGCGGTTCGGCGACGAGCCCACGGCGCTCTCGCGATACCGCCAGGTGCTCTCCACCTGGCGACGGGGCGACCGCCGCGAAGCGCAGCGGCTTTTGCGCCGGGCGATCCGGGCGAACCCGCTGGTCCCCGCGTATCTCACCGGCCGCCGCGAGCTTCCCGACGAGCCGGTGGAAACCTACACGATCGGGAGCCCCGGGGAAGCGGTGCTGTGCGCCGAGGAGCTGGGTCCCGCGTGGCAGCGGGCCCCTGGCGCCCTCGACTGGCTCGCGGCCGAGACGCGGCGGCGGACACCGCCTCGGCGCCGCGGCTCGAAGCGCTCGCGCCGCTCGTGAGGCGACGCGGAACGGACGACTCGGGAGGGTTCGATGAAGCGGGCGAGCGTGACCATCGGACTGATCGGGCTTGGGCTGGGCTTCGCGTGGACGACAATTGCGTGCTCGAGGCCTGAAACCTTCGACATCGTCATCCGCGGCGGCACGCTGGTCGACGGCACGGGGGCGTCGGCACGCGTCGGCGACCTGGCGATCCGGGGGGACCGCATCGTCGCTGTCGGTCGCGTCGACGGCGTGGGCAAGGTCACGATCGATGCCACGGGGCTCATGGTGGCGCCCGGGTTCGTGGACATGCACACGCACTCCGATCCGTGGCGCCTGCGTCACGGCGGGCACGGCCCGTCTTTCGCCTACCAGGGCATCACCACCGAGGTGTACGGCGAGACCACGTCGCCGGGACCGTTCGGCGGCAAGATGCAGGGTGGGATCGCCGAGGACGAGCGCGTCCCGCGCGAGGCGCGCGAGCGCTGCCGCACGCTGGGCGGGTGTCTGGACTTTCTGGAATCTCAGGGCGCGTCGGCCAACTTCGCGTCCTACGTCGGCTCGGGCGCTGTGCGGGCTTACGTGATGGGCTACGTCGACCGCGCGCCCACGGCCGAGGAACTCGACCAGATGCGCGCCCTCGTGCGCCAGGCCATGCGCGAGGGGGCGGTCGGGGTCTCGAGTGGCATGAGCTACGTGCCCAACATTTATATGGGCACCGACGAGATGGTGGCGCTGGTCCAGGAGGCGGCGGCCTTCGGCGGCATCTACGCGACGCACGCCCGGACGATGAACGGCACCGACCCCGAGGCGGTGCGGGAGGCCATCGAGATCGGCCGCAAGGCCGGGGCGCCCGTTCACTTCCACCATCTCAACTCCACGGCCGGGCCGAACGCGCGCGAGTTTCTCCGGATCATCGAGGAGGCGCGCCGCAGCGGTCTGCAGGTGACGGCGAACGCCTACACCTACACTTGGGGCATCACGGGGCTGTCCGCCTACATTCCGGCGTGGGCCCAGGAAGGTGGGCGGGAGGCGATGCTGAAGCGCCTCGCCAATCCTTCCGATCGGCGGCGAATCGCCCGAGGGTTCGCGACCGAGCCGCCGTATCTGGCGAACATCGGCTGGCATCGCGTCCGACTGGGCGTTCGGGATCCGGCGGTCAATGGCAAGCTCGTGTCCGAGGTGGCGGCCGAGCGCGGTCAGCCTCCCGAAGAGGCGTTCATGGACGTGGTCCTCGCAGCGCGCGGCGAGGGGATGGTGATCGACTGGAACAACGAAGAGGCGACGCTGCGGCTGGTCTTGCAGCAGCCCTACGTGCCTCGCGACACCTCAATGACGGTCTGCGGCTGAGCTGCCGAACGTTTTCTTGACTTGAGACCGGCGCCGACCCCCTGAAGGAAAGAGGATTGGGACACGGTGGGGGCTCGCCCCTACTGCCCGAACAGCCAGTCGAGGGCCAGATTGGCGAGCGCGCGAACGCCAACGGGCAACGCCGCCTCGTCCGCGAAGAAAAGCGGCGAGTGATTGACCGGCGCCGTGGCCGGATCCCGATCGGGTGGCAGGACGCCGAGAAAGAAAAAGAACCCCGGCACCTTCTGCTGGTAAAAGGAGAAGTCCTCGGCTGTGCCAGTCGGCGGGGCAACCCGCACACGATCGGCCCCCACCACGCGCCTGAGCGTCGGCACCATGCGTTCGGTGAGCGCAGGGTCGTTGACCGTGACGGGATACCCCACACCGAATGTCACCTCCGCCCGGCCACCAGCCGCTTCGGCGGTCGCCGTTGCCATCGCCCGAATGCGCCGCTGAATGTCCGCACGCACACGCTCGTCGAAGGCCCGAACGGTCCCCTCGAGCACCGCCTCGTCCGGCACGATGTTCGACCGGTTCCCCGCGTTGAAGGCCCCCACCGTCACGACGGCCGGAGCCGTGGTGATGTCGACCGACCGCGACACGATGGTCTGCAGCGCCAGGACAATCTGCGCGCCGATGACGACCGGATCCACGCCAGCCCACGGCATCGCCCCGTGCGTCTGTCGCCCCCGCACCCGAATCGTGAACGAATCAGCGCTCGCCATCACGGGGCCGGGCCGGTAGGCGATCGTCCCGGTGGGAAAGGCAAACACGTGGAGACCGAAGATCGCGTCGACCTTCGGGTTCTCGAGCACGCCCTCTTCGATCATCAGGGCCGCGCCGCCCCGTTCTCCTTCCGGCGGGCCCTCCTCGGCCGGCTGAAAAATGAACTTCACGGTCCCGGGAATCCGCTCGCGGAGCGGCGCGAGCACCTCGGCCACGCCCAGCAGGATCGCCATGTGCATGTCGTGACCGCACGCATGCATCACGCCGACTTCCCGCCCGTTCCACACGGCCTTCTCCGTCGACTTGAAAGGCACGTCCACCTGCTCGGTCACCGGCAGAGCGTCCATGTCGGCACGCAGCGCCACCACGCGGCCGGGCCGGCCGCCCCGGAGCACGCCGACCACACCCGTGTGCGCCACGCCGGTCTTGACCTCGAGGCCGAGCCGCCGCAAGTGCTCGGCGATGATCTTCGCCGTGCGGAACTCGCGATTGCCGAGCTCGGGATGCCGGTGCAGATCGCGCCGCCACTCGACGATCGACGGGAGCGCGCGCTCGACGCGCGCGTCCACGTCGCCCGCCAGCGGGTTGACAGACTGCGCCTGCACGTCGAGCGATCCCAGGAACAGAACCGTGACGGTCGCCACCCCTTGTTTCATCATGCTGTCCACCCCTGCCAGTCCCGTTGCACGAATGCCACCGTGCGCGACTGCACGAGCCGCTCCGCGCGAGTCGCGTTCAGCAGCATGCTACCGCACCCGACAGCCACCGCATCCACCAGGCCCGGCGCGCCCGTTGAACTCTCGCCCTGACCGAAGTACAGTGCTACTCTCGCCCTGGGCGCGCGACAGGTCGCCTAACTCGTCGCCGCCGCGAGAGACCGTCGGTTCGGTATCACACAGTGTCGTCTCGACCGGGAGGAACGCCGTGAGACGCTCGTTTTCGCCCGTCATCCTCGGGCTGGTCGTCATGGGCTTGGTCGCCGCCGCCACGCCCTGGCGCGCGACCGATGTCCGCGGCCAGGCGATCCGGCTGGGCGCGCCCGTCGCCATCCGCGGCGCCACGATCGTCACCGTCACGCGAGGCACGATCGCCAGCGGCACCGTGCTCCTGCGCGACGGCAAGATCGCCGCCGTGGGGACGACCGTCGACATTCCCCGCGATGCCGAGGTGGTCGACGCCACCGGGATGTATGTCACGCCTGGCCTCATCGACGCGCACTCGCACATCGCCGCCGACGCGATCAACGAGGGCGGGACGACGGTGTCGTCGATGACCGGGATCGAGGACGTGCTCGACCCGACCGACATCAACATCTATCGCGATCTCGCCGGCGGGCTCACGGCGGCCAACGTCCTCCACGGCAGCGCCAACCCGATCGGTGGGAAGAACGCGGTCATCAAGCTACGTTGGGGCAAGACCAGGGCGGAAGAGCTCCTCTTCGAGGGCGCGCCACCGGGCATCAAGTTCGCGCTCGGCGAGAACCCGAAGCGGCCGGGTTCGGGGCAGAGCCCCGGTCCGCGGCGCTACCCCGCCACTCGCCCGGGTGTCGAGTACGTCATCCGCGATGCCTTCACGCGCGCCAAGGCCTACCGCGACACCTGGCGGGAGTACGAGCGCCGCAAGGCCGCGGGCGAGGACGTCGTCCCGCCGCGACGAGATCTGCAGCTCGAGCCGCTCGTGGAGATCCTCGAAGGCAAGCGCCTCGTGCACGCGCACAGCTACCGCGCCGACGAGATCCTGATGCTCATCCGCCTCGCGGAGGAGATGGGCTTCAAGATCGCGACCTTCCAGCACGTGCTGGAGGGGTACAAGGTTGCGAAAGAGATCGCCGCGCACGGCGCCGGGGCGTCGACCTTCTCGGACTGGTGGGGCTACAAGGAAGAAGTCGTCGACGCCATCCCGTACAACGCCGCCATCATGGTGCGCAAAGGCGTCATCGTCTCCATCAACTCCGACAGCGCCGAGCACGCCAGGCGCCTCAACACGGAGGCCGCCAAGACGATCAAGTGGGGCGGCCTGACGGAAGACGAGGCGCTGGCGCTCGTGACGATCAACCCGGCGAAGCAGTTGCGGATCGACCACCGCGTCGGCTCGATCGAAGTCGGCAAGGACGCGGACGTTGTCATCTGGACGAAACACCCGCTCAGCTCCTACGCCATCGTCGAGCGCACCTACATCGACGGCATCCCCTACTACGACCGGCGCCGGGAGGAACGCCGCCTGACCGAACTCCTCAAGGAGAAAGCGTCGCTGGCGAGCGCGGCCGGGGAACGGGGCCCGTCGGGCGAGCCGCGAACGGAGACCGCTGGCCGCGGTCAGGGCGCCGCGGGTGACGACGTCGACGGCGTCGCGACGAGCGGGTCGTCCGCACGGACGGCAGCGACGCGGGGTGCGGCCCCGCGGGCTCAGGTGCCGCAAACGGGTCCGGTCCTCGCCATCACCAACGCCCGCATCGTCCCCGTCACGAGTCCACCCATCGAGCGCGGTACCGTGATCATTCGCGGCGACCGGATCGCCGAGATCGGCGCGGCCGTGAGCGTCCCTCCCGGCGCGCAGGTGATCGACGCGAAGGGCGGCGACGTTTATCCCGGCTGGATCAACGCCCGGACGACGCTCGGGCTCGCCGAACCCGGACCCGGCGGCTGGTACAACGACGACCAGGAACTGCTGGACTACAACCCGCAGCTCCGCACCCGAGTGGCATACAAGGCCGACAGCGATGCGATCCCGATCGCCCGCGCCAACGGCGTGACGGCCGTGGCGGTCTATCCGTCCGGCGGCGTGCTCGGTGGCGAAGTGCCCGTGATGAACCTCGACGGCTGGACGTGGGAAGAGGCTACGGTCCGACCGTCGGTGGGCCTCTCGTTCCAGTTCCCCTCGATCGGCGGCGGAGGTCGGGGCTTCGGCGCGCCGCCGGAAGGGCCCGAGCGGACCTACGAGGACTTGAAGCGGCAGCGAGACCGACGCCTGGACGAGCTGGCCGACTTGCTCGACCGCGCCCGTGCATACGCGAAAGCCAGAGCCGCGGGGGCGCGCCAGCCGACTGACTGGCTCCTCGAAGCCCTCGTCCCCATCGTCGAGGGGCGACAGCCGCTCATCACATCGGCGCGCACCGAACCGGACATCAAGGACGCCGTCGCCTTCGCCGAGCGCGCGAAGGTGAAGATCGTGATCGCGAGCGGCCCTGAGGCCGCGCTGGTCGCGCCGCTGCTCAAGGACAAGAGTATCCCGGTGATTCTCGGGCCGGTGCTGACTTTGCCGTCGCGCGAGGACGCGTGGCACGCGGCGTCGTATCAGGCGGCGGGCGAGCTGGCGCGCGCGGGGGTGAGGTTCGCCTTCGCCACGGGCGACACGACGAACGTGCGCCTGCTGCCCTACCACGCCGCGATGTCGGTCGCTTGGGGCCTGGACCGCGACGAGGCCATTCGGGCGCTGACGATCCACGCGGCGGAGATCCTGGGGGTCGCCGACGTGATGGGCTCCATCGAGCCGGGCAAGCTGGCGAACCTCTTCATCGCCCGCGGCGACCCGCTCGAGGTCCGCACCCAGCTCACGCACGTCTTCGTTGCCGGCCGGGAGGTCGGCGTCAAGGATCGTCACTACGCTCTCTTCGAGCAGTGGATGGCCCGGCCATGACGCGGGGACGCGCGACGGAGTCGTCCAGGAAGCTGAAGCGACAGAGTCAGGTTGACCAGGCGTTTTCGAGGAAGACAGCCATGACGAGCCCTGATCGGCGTTCTGCCCTGGCCGCCGTCGCGGCCATCGCCCTGATGCTCACCGCGGGCGGGCGGGGAGAGAGCCCGCGTACGTTTGCCATCACCGGCGCGCGTCTGGTCACGGTCGCCGGGCCACCCATCGAGTCGGGCACGGTCGTGCTGCGCGACGGGGTCATCCAGGCCGTCGGCGCGACGGTGGCGGTGCCGCCCGACGCCTGGGTCATCGACGGCAAGGGGTTGACGGTCTATCCCGGACTCATCGACCTCGGCACATCGGCACCGGTCGACTCGCCGCGAGCGCAGCCGCCGCAGAACCCTGCCACCAGAGAGGAACTCGAGCGGTGGAAGCGCGGGGTGATCTTGCGCCCGAACTTCGTGGCGGCCGAGCACATCAAGACCGACGCCGCCGAGGTGCATCGTTTTGCCTCGGCGGGCATCACGACGGTGCTCGCCGTGCCTGATGGTGGGGTCTTCGCCGGCCAGAGCGCCCTCGTCAACGTCGTGCCGCCCGAGGACGAGCCGCAGATCGGCGCCCAGGCCGACGTGCGGACTGGCTTGCTCGTCGTGAAGACGCCGGTGGCGCTGCACGTTGCGCTCGGGGCGCGCACGCCGACCAACGCGTATCCGAACTCGCTCATGGGCGTCATCGCTTTCGCGCGGCAGACCTGGCTCGACGTGCAGCATTATCGCCTCGCGACGACGGCGTGGCTGCGCAAGCCGACGGCGGTCGAGCGGCCGGCGCACGACCCGGCGCTCGAGGCGCTGGGCGCCGCGCTCGAGCGGCGGCTGCCGGTGGCGTTCGAGGCCGGGCTCGACCGGGAGATTCGGCGCGTGCTGCAGATGGCGACCGAGTTCAAGCTCGACCCGATCGTCACGGGGGCCCTCGAGGCCGACCAGGTCGCGGCCGAGCTCAAGGCGGCGGGCGCTCGCGTGGTGTACAGCCTGAACTATCCCACCCGCCCGCGCACCCTCGCGCCGGATGCTGACGAACCGCTCCGCGTGCTGCGGCAGCGCGCGAACGCGCCGAAAGTGCCGGCGGCGCTCGAGCGGGCCGGCGTGCGGTTCGCGTTCCAGTCCGGGGGGTTGCGCGACCCGAAGGACTTCGTCCGGAACGCCGCCCGGGCGGTGAAGGAAGGCCTCCCGTCAGACGCCGCCGTCCGCGCCCTCACGATCGACGCCGCGCGCATCGCCGGCGTCGCTGACCGCCTCGGCTCCCTCGAGCCCGGCAAGATGGCCAACCTGATTGTCACCGACGGCGACTTGTTCGCCGAGCAAACGAAGATTCGTCACGTCTTCGTCGACGGCCGGCGCGTGCGCGTCGAGGAAACACCCGCGGGCGGGCGGGGCCAGCGGGCGGGGCGCTCCGGCTCGTGACCGAGCGCCCGCCCGCGTCGCGTCGGCCGCCTTGCGGCTCGAGCCGGGAGCGCTCGGTCCACCTCCACCTCGGGGTGCCGTATCTATGACGACCACACGTCGGTCGGGGTGCGCGCTCGTCGCCGGGCTATGGACCGTTGCTGCGGTGCCCGCGCTGTCGGCGCAGACGCCCGCGCCGGGGCCGGGCGCTGTCCAGGAAGCGGCCCGCGCGGCACTCCGTGTCTTTCTCGACTGCCGGGACGACTGCGACTTCGACTTCCTGCGCACCGAGATCACGTTCGTCGACTACGTACGCGACCGGAAGGACGCTGACGTCCACGTCCTCGTTACGACGCAGCGGACGGGCGGCGGTGGTCGGGAATTCACGCTGAAGTTCATCGGGCTCGAGCGCTTCGCCAACCGCGACGACACGTTGCGCTACGTCTCGGCCCAGACGGACACGGACGATCAGGAGCGCCGCGGCCTGGCGCAGGTGCTCAAGCTGGGCCTCGTGCGCTACGTCGCCGAAACGCCGCTCGCCTCGGAGCTTCAGATCGCGCACCGCCCGCGCGTTGGCGTCCCGACGGCCGGTCCGGCCACCCCCGCCGACGACCCGTGGAACTTCTGGATCTTCCGGGTCGGCACCAACGGCAATCTCTTCGCCGAGCAGCGCACGCGTCGGGGCTCGGTCCGCGGGTCGGTGTCCGCCAACCGGACGACGGAGAGTCTGAAGGTGAGCGCCAACGCCAACTTCAGCTACAACGAAAACCGCTACGACCTCAGCGACGAGGGCGAGCCCCCGAACATCTATGTCAGTATTCAGCGCGATCACAGCGTGAGCGCGCTCGTGGTCAAGAGCCTCACGGGGCACTGGTCGGCGGCGGCCCGCGTCGGCGTCTCGGCCTCGACGTTTACCAATCAGCGACGGACCGCTCGCGTCTGGACAGGCGTCGAATACAACGTCTTCCCATATGCTGAATCCACCCGACGCGAGTTCGTCTTCAATTACACGATCGGCCCCACCTGGATGCGGTACCACGAGGTGACGATCTTCGACAAGCTCGAGGAAACGCTCTACAGCCACCAGCTCGTGGCCGCCCTGAGCCTGCGGCAACCCTGGGGCACGGGCTCCCTCGAGGGCCAGCTCTCCCAGTACCTCCACGACCGGAGCAAGAATCGCATCGACCTCAACGGGCGGGTCGAGGTCCGGGTCTTCCGCGGGTTCACGTTCAACGTCGGGGGCGGGGTGTCGCGCATCCGCGACCAGATTTACCTGCCGGCGGGCGAAGCCACGCTCGAGGAAATTCTCGTGCTCCGGCGGCAGCTCGCGACGGGCTACCGCTTCACGCTGAACTGGGGCGTGAGCTACACGTTCGGGTCGATCTACAACAACGTCGTCAATCCCCGCTTCGACGCGCGGTAAGCTCGCGGCGCCGACGACCGACCTGGCTCCCCGTACCGTTCAGTTGGGGTGCCTTGCCTGCCTTTAGCCAAGTGGGTATCCTGCTGCGCACGATTCGGTCACGGAGGCGCAAGATGCGACGGTTCGTGTGCTCGGCTCTGATCCTGGTGGCAGCTGGCGCGTCGGCCTGGCCGCTGGCGGCGCAAACCGTCGGCCCGGCGAACGGCGCGCTCGTCGTCACCGGCGGCGGCGTGCGCGACCAGGCGATCATCGAGCGGTTCCTGGACCTGGCCGGCGGGAAGGACGCCCCGATCGTGGTCATTCCGACGGCCGGCGGTGGGCGGGACAGCGAGTACGGGCCCTACTGGTCGGGCCTGCGGCCGTTCAAGGACGCCGGCGCGACCCGGCTCACCGTGCTCCACACCTACGACCGGAAGGTGGCGGACACCGAGGCGTTCGTTCGACCCATCCGGGACGCTCGTGGGGTCTGGTTCGCCGGCGGCCGCCAGTGGCGGCTGGCCGACAGTTACCTGAATACGCGCACGCACCAGGAGCTGCGCGCCCTGCTCGACCGCGGCGGCGTCATCGGGGGCTCGTCGGCCGGCGCCACCATCCAGGGCTCGTACCTCGTGCGCGGCGACACGAAGAGCAACACGATCATGATGGGCGACCACGAGGTCGGCCTGGGGTTCCTCAAGAACGTCGCCATCGACCAGCACGTGCTCCGGCGGAACCGCCAGTTCGACTTGATCGCGGTCATCGAGCAGCATCCAGAGTTGCTCGGCATCGGCATCGACGAGAACACGGCCATCGTGGTGCGCGGCGACGAGTTCGAGGTCATCGGCCAGAGCTACGTCCTCATCTACGACCACCAGCGGCAGCTCGACTCTGGCGGACGGTTCTACGCGCTCGTGCCGGGTGACCGGTACAACCTGAAGACCCGGGAGGCGACTCGCCCGACGACGACGCGGCAGCCCATCGAGCGGGTCGTCCAGAAACCGTGGAAGGAGTGAGTTGGTCGCTTCCCGAAGCCGATTGGACGGCTCAGAACCCCTCGCGCATAGCGCACGCAATGCTCGGCTCCTCGCACCAAGGCGGCTTACGGCTGTCACTCCTCGAGCGACGCGAGGGAGAACAGGGGCCGGCCGGCCAGTGCGGTCCAGAAGCCGAAGAGCGCCAGGGCTAGCGCCAGTCCCCCACCGAACCAGGCGATGCCCGCGTACCACGCCGAGAAATCCAGGGTGATGGGAAAAGACACCACCAAGTTGCCGGCCAGCACCGTGGCGCAGGCTGCCACCAGGCCGTATCGGGTCAGCATGAAGACCAGCAGGGCCCAGGCAGCGAGCGACAACGGCGCGGTCAGCATCGGTGCGGGGCTTTGCAGGATTGCCGGCGAGGCGAGCACGACCGTGGCGACGAGGGCGGCCAGCCAGCCTCGCCGCAACACCACCCGGAGGAGGAGCAACAAGAAGAGCGCGCCCAGCCCCAACAGGATGGAGCCGCTCGTGACATCGCTGATTGTGGCCAGCGCGTGTCGACCCCCGTCGAGCACGGTCAGTTCGAAGTAGGTGGGCGACAACGGCGGTCGGCCCGTCCAGGAGGGCAATAACGTCGCCGCCGCGAACAGCGTCGCGATGGCCATACCCGCGGTGACGCCCACCAGAATGTCGCGGCCCAGCACGGGGTGGCGCGCCTGCCCCGCCAGCAGACAACTCCAGGAGATGAGCGAGGCGGGCCAACGGCGCCGCGCGTACGGCTCCAGCGCCAGGTACAACACCCACAGAAACGCGGCTGCAAAGATCGCCCAGCTCAGCCCCGCCACCACGATGGCCACTTGCCAGAGAGTGGCCACGTGGTGGGACCCGAACAGCCACACCGCCGCGGAGAGCGCGAAGCCAGCGCCTGCCAGCCGCGCCGCGCCGCGGCGGTCGCCGCGACCCATCCGCAGGTTGCGCCGGGCCAGCAGCACGCCACCCAGGAGCAGGATGACCAGCAAGCTCACCAGCATGCGCTGCGCGACGCGCTCCCCCCGCCGAGTGGTCGTGGCCTCCTGGGGGCCCACGGGCGTCCACGGACCCGTCATCTCGAAGTAGGTCGGAAGGCCGCGGTAAGCCGCGGCCTCGATGCGCATCGGCCAGTGCGGCGCCACCGGATCCCGCCCCTCCCAGGCGGCGCGGCTGTCAGCGAAATCGGGCGGGAGGCGCGAGGGCGCCGCCGGCGTCCACGCCGAAAGGTCCAGACCGGCGAGGCGGAAGAGTTTCCCCCAGTCGGGCACAGCGGGTGCAGCGCGCTCGTCGCTCTGCGCGGGTACCACTCGCAGCCGCACCAGATGGCCTTCCGTGTCCAGATGGATGCCCGCCATCCCCGGCACCGTCCACGGCGGATCGTCCGTCGTCACGAGCGGCGCCGGTCCGAAGAGCGCTCGGGGCTCCAGCGGCTGCGGGCTCGAGCGATACCAGAACGAGAGCAGTCGCCGCCCGTGGCGCTCCCAGCGGTCCGACGCGGTGTCGTTCGTTTCGACGTAACGGATGACCGACGGGCCCGGATGGCGAAATCCGTACTCCCGATCCGCGACGGGAGCGGTGTATCCCAACTCCACCAGCACCTGCCGGGCGCGTTCCGCCAGAACTTCCGCGGAGCGGGGCATCGGGGCATAGCGGTCCACGCGGCGCATCGGCAGCAGGACTGCCGCCGCCAGCAGCGCCGCCAGGAACGATCCCAGCCAGCTCCACGCCACCCGAGGCTGAAGACCCTCGTGCTCCCCGGCGGCGGCCACCATTTCCGGCGATGGCGTCTCGCCGGCGGCCAGCGCCTCGGCCAGCGGGTCACCGCCGGGCAGGGCCGCCGCCACCGCGAGGGCCGACCTGGGGCGCTTCTTCGGGTCTCTCTCGAGACAACGCAGAATGGCGCGCTCGATCGCGGGGTCGAGATCCTTGACCACCTCGGTCGGAGGGGTGGGCGCGCTTTGCTCGTGCAACCGCACCAGTTCCGCGTGGCTCCGAGCTTCGAACGCGCGCCGGCCGGTGAACAGCTCGTAGAGCACGAGGCCGAGGGAAAAAATGTCGCTCCTGACGGAAACCTCCCGACCCGCGAGCTGCTCGGGAGCCATATAGACGGGCGTGCCGCCGCGGACCTCGTCCCCGCGGAATTCGACCTCCAGGCCGGCCAAGCCGAAATCGACGATCCGGGCGCGACCGCGGCCGTCGATCATCACGTTGGCGGGCTTGAGGTCCCGATGGAGCACGCCGGCCTCGTGCGCCGCGGCCAGCCCGGCGCAGATTTGCCGGGCGATCTCCACCGCCTTGTCCGACGGGAGCCGCCCGATGCGGCGGAGCAGCGTGGCCAGGTCTTCGCCGTCGATGTATTCCATCGATAGGAAGTGCTGACCATCGACGTCGCCGATGTCGAACACGCGACAGACGTTCGGGTGGGAGACCTGGCGGGCGCTGCGCACCTCGCGGTGGAACCGAGCCAGCGCCGCGGCATCGGCGGACAGCTCCGCCGGGAGAAACTTGAGTGCCACCGCTTGGCCGAGCGTCAAGTCCTCGGCGCGGTAGACTTCGCCCATCCCCCCACGGCCGAGCAACCCGACGATGCGATAGCGCTCCGTGAGCATCGCACCGGGAGCGAAACGCGCTCCGTCGATCGAACTGGACGACGCCGGCCGCGTGGAGCGCGGCGCCGGCCTGTCGGCCTCGTAGGTGGGAACGGAGGGATCCACCAGCGGCACCCCGCAGGAAGGGCACAATGCACTGGTCCGCGACACCTCCGCCGCGCACGACGGACATTTCATGGGTGCGCGCGTATTCTACCATCCGGGCGACCGTCCACCACGGGAGTATGTGGGAGTTTCGCCGACGAAGACCCGGACGCGTAGACCCGCCCGTCGACGACGCGGCGGCCGATCGAGCGGGTCGTCCAGAAACCGTGACGACACTGACGCGGCTCACCGTCCCGATTCCGTCGTCTTGCGGGACGTCTGCGGCGTCGCGCGCTCCTCTAAGTGCGTGTCCATCTCGAGGCGCGGCACCCCGTCGGTCAGCCACCGCGGGGCGGGCTCACCCTTGAGGTAGTGGTCGAAGAACTCTCTCATGCGCACCGTGTAGTCGCGCTGGTTGGCCGGCTTCCGGAGCGAGTGGTTCTCGCCGACATACTGGAGCATCACGACCGGCTTCTTCAGGCGCCGAAGCGTGTTGTAGTACTCGACGCCCTGGGTGAAATCCACCGCACCGTCCCGGTCGTTGTGCAGGATGAGGAGCGGCGTCGTGACGTTCTTCGCAAAGAACACCGGCGAGTTGCGGTAGTAAGCGTCGAAGTGGTCCCAGTAGCCGCCGCGAAACCGCCCCTGGCTGCTCTCGAAGATCGCCTGGTTCGTCCCGCCCGTGTTCTTGTAGATCAGGCTGTACATGCTCACCATGTTCGTCAAGGGCGCGCCAGCCACCGCCGCAGCGAAGAGATTCGTCTGGGTCACCAGAAACGCCGTCTGATAGCCACCCCAGGAGTGACCGTGCAGGCCGATGCGCTTCGGGTCGACCACTCCCGTCGCGATGGCCGCCTTGACCGCCGGCAAGACACACCACACCGCCGACATCCCCGGGTCGTTCACCCGGTAGCGAATGTCCGGCATCAACACGGCGTACCCGTGGCTCGTGTACACCGACTTGTTGAACCCGTTGGCGGTCGGACGCGTGTAGGCATTGAGCCCCTGCGACAGCCGCTCGTAGATGTAGACGATGGTCGGATACCGCTTGCCGAGCTCGTAGTTCGCCGGCAGGAACAGTGCCGCCTGCAGGCGGTCGCCCTTGTCGCTCGTGTAGTCGACGAGCCGCACGCCGCTCGACCACGCGAACGCCGCCTGCTGGGAGGCCAGGTCGGTGAGCTTCGACCCGGCCGCCAGACTCGCATCGGTCACGTAGTAGTCCGGCGGGTCCTGGAAGGTCTCGCGCGTGTAGAGAAACACGTCGGCCCGCTCGGCCTTCAGCAGCCGCCCGAACTGCGCGTCCTCCCAGAAGAGCCGGATGGGCCCAGTCCGACCGGGGTCTAGACGCGCGATGCCGGCCTTCTTCGTCCACTCACCGTACACCTCGAAGTATTGCGGCTTCGAGAGGTCGATGCCCTTTTCGTCCGGGTCCAGGGTGTACCGGCGACGGTAGCGAATCTGCTCGCGCCGTCCGTCGCCCGTCAGGTTCACCGGACTCCCCGAGCCGACCGGGACTTTCCAGACGTCCCACCCATCGGACAGAAGGACCGCCTGCCCGTCGGCGGTCCATCCCAGGGGTCGCACGGGCGGCTTGACGATGTTCTGGTCGTTCTCGGTGTCGACGAAGCTGACGGGCGCGCCGATGGTGAGGTTGCGCGTCTCGCCCGAATCGAACCGATGGACAAAAAAGTGCCCATCGTCGTAGTAGAGCACCGCGTCGCCCGAGGGTGACACGTCGTAGGTCCACCGCGCTCGTTTCACGGCCAAACGTCGCGCGCCGGTGCGCAGGTCGACGACGTAGAGGTCCTCGAACCGACGGCCGTCGAGGTTGCCGTCGAGCTCGTACGCGCGGTTGTCGCGGCCGAGCGCCCAGCGGTCGTGCGTGGCGGGGGTCACCTCCCGCACCTCCTCGTCCGCGAGTCGCACGAACCGCTGCTCTGCGACGCGATAGGTGGCCAGGTAACTGAACTCGCGGTCGCGCGCCTCCTGCACTTGCTGCTGCGACTGGAGCCGCGGGTCGAGCCAGTGCCAGATGACGAGGTCCGGCTTCTCCTCGTCGCGCGCCGTGTCGCGCTCGCCCGGCGCCTCCGGCTTCTCCGCCCTCTCCGGTGCACGCTCCGCGCGCCGGATGCCGAACACGAGCGCGCTCAGATCCTCCGTCCAGCGCGGGGCGCGCGTGGAGGCGATCGTCATGTCCTTCGGAAACCGCTCGTCGGCAGCCGGGTCGTAGACCACCTTCTGCAGCTCGCCGCCGAAGCCGGTCAGGGCGACGACCGCATAGAGTCGATCCTGGTAGGTCTTGTGCTCGACGCCTTTGAGGGCGGCCAGCCCGTCGCCACGCTCTGTCCACGTCGGCCGCTCGTAGCTGGCCTTCCCGCTGTCGAGGACCGTCAGGCGTCCGGTCTCCATCTCGCGGAGCTGGAGCCCGTTTCCGAGCGCGTCGCTCGTCTCCACCGTGAAGGCGAGGAACCGACCGGACTTGTCGAAGGCGAACTCCGTTACGTTGCCCAGGGTCACGACGGCGCCGGTCGCGAGCTCGCGGAGCAGCAGGTCCGACGGCCTCGACCGCTCGCGCGACGGAGCGCCGCCGGCGGGTGCCTGGCTGCCGGGGCCGCCGCCCGCAGCGCCGGCGCCCGGCGTCGGGCCAGCGGCCTCCGGGGGATACCGGTGCATCGCGATCCAGCCGGCCCGCGCGCCGGAAAAGGCGAAGCGCCGGACGCGCGGCACCTCGACCTTCTCGCCCGTCGCCAGGTCGACGAGCACCACGCTCGTCTCGACGGGTTTGCGCTGCCGGCGCAGCCGGGCGGCCTCCTGCTTCGACGGCCGCACCGTCACGGCCGCCCAGCGCGAGTCCTTCGAGAACGCCACGGCCGCGCCGCCGGCCACCTGGGTGGGCGGAACCGGCGCGGCGCCGGTCGGCTCGCTCACATCGCCGACCGGCACGCGATAAGTCTTCGCGCCGCGTGTCTCGCGGATCACGACCTCGCTGTCGCCGTCGAGGGGCGACAGCCGATACGCGAACCACTGGCCGTCGGGGGAGAGCTCGGCGGCGCCGATGCTCCTCCAGGCCAGGATGTCATCGAGCGCAATCGGCCGGCGGTCGGTTTGGGCCGACCCTGCCAGCCGAGCGGAGGCAACCAACAGAGCCAGCGCGAGACAGGCGAGCGCCGCCTGCCACGAGCGTCGGGCGGTCAATCCAGTAGTCATCGCGGTTCGCTCCATCCGGACAACAGGACAGTGCCCGGAGTATATGCCGACCCGGTTCGGCGCCGGTAGGGCGGGCCGGCGACGCCCGGGCGCCGCTCGCCTCGCCGGCCCTGCTCGCGTCGCCGGCGCCGACGCCTGGCGATCGGGCCCGTCCCTATGCCAAGATCGACGCCCATCGGAGGAACTCTCGATGCGTCACTCGCGTGTTCACGTCGCCGCCGCTCTCGCCCCGGTGGTCCTGGTCGCTGGGGGCCTGGTCGTCTCTCTCGGCGCCCGTGGCGCCCAGACGTCCGATCTCGGAGTCCCGTCGACGACAGGTCTCGTCGTTTCGGTGTCGGCGCCGGCGTCCGACATCGGGGCCGCGGTGCTCAAGCGCGGAGGCAACGCCGTCGACGCCGCCGTGGCGACGGCCTTCGCCTTGGCGGTCACCCATCCCTCGGCGGGCAACCTCGGGGGCGGCGGCTTCATGGTCGTGCGCACGCCCTCGGGCCAGGCGACGACCTTCGATTTTCGCGAGCGTGCACCTCTCCGCGCCACCGAGACGATGTATCTGGACGCTCAGGGGAAGATCGACCGCAGCCTCACGGCCGCCGGCTATCTCGCGCCGGGCGTCCCGGGCACGGTGCGGGGCCTGGCGCTCGCGCACCGGCGCTTCGGCAAGCTCGCCTGGCGCGACGTCGTGATGCCGGCGGCCGAGCTCGCCGCGCGCGGCTTCCGCCTGTCCGCGGCGCTGGCCCGCAGCTTGAACCGCGAGCTCGAAGGGCCGATGGCCAAGTTCCCCGCCTCGGTCGAGGCATACGGCAAGCCCTGGGGCGGCCCGTGGGCCGAGGGCGACACGATCGTGCTCGCGGACCTCGCGAAAACCTTGCGGTCCATCGCGACCGACGGCCCTGACGTGTTCTACACGGGCTGGATCGCCGACCTGATCGATGCCCAGATGCAGGCCAACGGGGGTCTCATCCGGAAGGACGACCTGGCGGCCTACGAGGCCAAGGAACGCGTGCCCGTGCGCGGCACGTTCCGCGGCTACGAGGTCGTGTCGATGCCTCCACCCAGCTCCGGCGGGACCACGCTCGTCGAGATGCTCAACATCCTCGAGACGTTCGACCTCGCCGCGCACGGTCCGCGCGCGCCGGAGACGCTCCATCTCGAGATCGAGGCGATGCGCCGCGCCTACCTCGACCGGGCGCGCTACCTGGGGGACCCGGACTTCGTTCAGGTGCCGGTGGATCGGCTGACGTCGAAGGCGTACGCGCGGGAGCTCGCCCGGGGGATCGACCCGGTGAAGGCGTCGAGGAGCGTCGACCTCGGCCGAGACATCGTCCGGATCGCCAGCGTTCAGGACGAGGAGTCTGAGGAAACGACGCATTTCTCGGTCATCGACAAGGCTGGGATGGCCGTCGCGACGACCTACACGCTCGAGGGCGGCTACGGCTCGCACGTCGTGGTGAGGGGCGCGGGGTTCCTGCTCAACAACGAGATGGGGGACTTCAACAAGAAGCCGGGCGAGACCACCCTCGAGGGCGACATCGGGACGCCGGCCAACCTCATTCGCCCCGGCAAACGCATGCTGAGCTCCATGACGCCCACCATCGTCACCAGGGACGGCCAGCTCGTGCTGGTCACGGGGTCGCCCGGCGGACGAACGATCATCAACACGGTCCTGACGGTGGTGCTGCAGGTGACGGCGTTCGGGAAGACCGGACGCGAGGCGGTCGACGCGCCGCGCCTGCATCACCAGTGGCTGCCCGACCGTGTGGTGCTCGAGGAAGGCGGGGTGCCGATCGAGGTCGTCGAGCGGTTGCGCGCCATGGGTCACGACGTGCAGGTGCGCGGACGACAGGGGGACGCTCACACGATCTGGGTGGACCCGAAGACCGGGACGCTCTACGGCGTGCACGACCGGCGCAGCCCCGACTCGAAGGCGGCGAAGCCGTAGCGCGTCCAGGCGCGCCCAGCGGGTCGAGCGCGCTGCCGGTTGACAGGTCGATGGCCGATTGGGTAGGCTGGTTGGTGCTCATGAGGTTCGCTCGCCACGCGCGGCATCACCATCCCGCCAGAGCGGCGGAGGTCCGCGTGTGACGTAGCGAGCGCCGAACCAGCCGAGACCCTCACGCGGCCCCGCCGGCTCGAAGGAGCCCGGCGGGGCTTTTTGTTTTCAGCCTCGGCCGGCTCGTGGCGCGACCGGCCGGAGGAATGACCTGCGGCGAGCACACAGAAGAAACGGCAGAAGGAACGGAAGACGCAACGGAAGACGCAACAGAACAGGAGCGCGCACGCCGTGAACTACGACAAGCTGGGCGGCCTCGTGCCCGCCGTCGTGCAGGACCACGCGACCGGAGAGGTCCTGATGGTCGGTTTCATGAACGCCGAAGCGCTCGCGGCGACCGAGCGCACGGGATTCGCCACGTTCTACAGTCGCCGCCGACAGGCGCTGTGGACCAAGGGCGAGACGTCCGGCAACCGCCTGGCCGTCCGCCGCATCCTCGTCGACTGCGACGCGGACTCGGTACTGCTCCAGGTCGAGTGCCTCGGCGGCGGTGTCGTGTGCCACACGGGCCGCCGGAGCTGCTTCGCGGACGAACGGCCCATCGCGGCCGCCGCGCCGACGCCCCGGCGGCAGACGGCGCCGCGGTCAGCCGGGGCGTGGGAGGGCCGCCCATGACGCTGCGCCTGGGCCTCCCGAAAGGGTCGCTGCAGGAGGCGACCATCCAGCTCTTCGCGCGCGCCGGCTTCGTCATCTATCCGAGTCCGCGCTCGTACTTCCCGGCGATCGACGACCCGGAGATCTCCTGTCTGCTGGTGCGCGCCCAGGAGATGCCGCGCTACGTGGCGGCGGGCGTGCTCGACGTGGGCCTCACGGGCGCGGACTGGGTCGCCGAGCAGGCGGCGAACGGCGGCGGGCCCGTGGTCGCCGTCACGGACCTGGTGTACGCCAAGCAGAGCCTCGGCAAGGTCCGCTGGGTGCTGGCGGTGCCCGAGGGCTCGTCGGTCCGGACGCCGGCCCACCTCGAGGGCTGCACCGTGGCGACGGAGCTGGTGCGCGTGACCGAGGCCTACTTCCGCCGCCTGGGCGTCCGCGCGCGGGTGGAATTTTCGTGGGGCGCCACCGAGGTCAAGCCGCCGCTCCTCGCCGACGCTATCGTCGAGGTCACCGAAACCGGGTCCTCGCTCAGGGCCAACCGTCTCCGCATCGTCGACACCGTGATGGAATCGACGACGCAGCTCATCGCCAACCCGGCGGCGCTCGCTGACGAGTGGCGGCGCGCGAAGGTCGAGAACCTGGCGCTGCTCCTGCGAGCCGCCATCGAGGCGCTCGGCCGCGTGGGTTTGATGTTGAACGTGCGACGGGCGGACCTGCCCGGTGTCCTGGCGCTCCTGCCGGCCCTGCAGCGCCCCACGGTCGCCCCGCTCAGTGACGACGAGTGGGTGGCGGTGAACACTGTCGTGGAAGAGCGCCAGGTGCGCGAGCTCATCCCGCGGCTGAAGGCGGCGCGGGCACAGGGCATCGTGGAATATCCGCTCAACAAGATCGTAGTGTGAAGCACACGCGGAGCCGTCGAACGATGCGCCTGTTTCCTGTGGTCGCCTCCTCGGACACCCGCGCGGTCGAGCGCCTGCTCGACCCGCGCGGCGCGCGCGATCTCGGCCTGGTCCGGCGGGTCGAGCGCATCGTGGCGGACGTCAGGCGCCGCGGCGACACTGCGGTCCGCCTGTACGCGCGCCGGCTCGACGGCGACGACGGGCCCTACGAGGTGTCCCGTCGGCAGCTCGCGGCGCTGGCCGAGTGCGTGCCGCGGGAGGTGCGGACTGCGCTGGCGGTCGCGGCGGACCGCATCCGCCGCGTGGCGGCCCGCCAGGTGCCACAGTCGTGGGCCATCCAGGTCGCGCCGGGCGTGCGCGTCGAGCAGCGCGTCGCCGCGCTCGCGCGCGTCGGCTGCTACGTGCCCGGCGGCCGCTATCCGCTGCCCTCGTCGCTCCTCATGACCGCGATTCCCGCGCGCGTCGCGGGCGTCCGCGAGGTCGTAGCGGTCTGCCCCAGGCCCGAGCCGGTCGTCTGCGCCGCCGCCGTAGAAGCCGGCGTCGCGCGGCTCTTTCGCCTCGGCGGCGCCCACGCGGTCGCCGCACTGGCTTACGGCACGGCCGCGATTCCCCGTGTCGACAAGATCGTCGGACCGGGCAGCGCCTGGGTGGCGGCGGCCAAGGCCATCGTGGCGCCGGACTGCGCCGTCGATTTCTACGCGGGCCCGAGCGAGATCGTCGTGGTCGCGCGCCGCGGGCGCCCCGAGTGGATCGCCGCCGACCTCGTGGCGCAGGCCGAACACGACCCCGAGGCGCGGGCGATCCTGCTGACGCCCGACCGGCGCCTGGCCGAGGCCGTCGCCCGCGAGGTGGCCGAGCGCGCGGCGGCGTTCCCGCCCGCGCGTTTGGCGCTCGCCCGCCGGAGCGGCGCCGTCGTGACGCGGTCGCTCGACGAGGCCGTCGCGCTCGCCGACCGGATCGCTCCGGAGCACCTGGTGTGCGACGACGCGCGCGTGGCCGCGCGGGTGCGGACGGCCGGCACCGTCTTCGTCGGACCGTTCAGCGTGCAGGCGGCGGGCGACTACGCCACCGGCTCGAACCACGTGCTCCCCACAGCCGGCGCCGCACGGGCGAGGGGCGGCCTGAGCGCCGCCGACTTCGTGCGCGTCTGGACGGTCCAGCGCCTGACGCGCGAGGGCCTCGCTCGCCTGGCGCCGGTCGTTCGGACGCTCGCGCGCGCCGAAGGCCTGGAGGCACACGCCGCGGCGATCGAGGAGCGCATGCGATGACGCCACTCCGCTTGCACCTCAACGAGCACACCGGCGGCTGCTCGCCGCGCGTCGTGGAGGCGCTCTCGACGCTCACGGCGGCCGAACTCGCGGCCTATCCCGACTACGGCGAGGTGAACCGGGACGTCGCGGCGTTTTTCGGCGTCCCCGAGGCCTGGGTGCTCCTCGTGAACGGGCTCGACGAAGGCTTGGACCTCGTCTCGCGCGCCGCGCTCGGGCGCGGCGCGGCCGCGGCGCCGAACGGGCGGCGCACGCGGGTGCCGGGGCGCCCCGGAGGGCCGCCGGAGGCCGTCATCGTGGAACCGGCCTTCGAGATGTACGCGCGGTGCGCGGCGGCGGCCGGCGGGCGGGTCAGGTCGGTCCCGCCGCGGTCGGATTTGTCGTTCCCGCTCGACCGCGTGCTCGCCGTCATCGGGCCGCGGACGCGCCTCCTCTTTCTCTGCACGCCGAACAACCCCACGGGTCAACTCGTCGCGCGGGACGAGATCGAGGCCGTGGCGCGCGCAGCGCCAGGCGCCCTGGTGCTCGTCGACGAAGCGTACGCGGAGTTTGGCGGCCGCTCGCTCATCGGACCGCGCGGGCTCGAGGCGCCGCCGAACGTCGTGGTGGGACGGACGTTCGCGAAGGCGTTCGGCCTGGCGGGCCTGCGTGCCGGCGCCCTCGTGGCTCGGCCCGAGACGCTCGACCGGGTGCGACGGCTCGCCCCTCCCTATTCGCTCAACGTGTGCGCGGCCACGGCCCTCCGGGCGGCGCTCGGGGACCGCGAGTACCTGGCCCGCACCGTCGACGAGGCGCGGGCGTCGAAGCAGTTGCTCTACGCGGCGTGCGACCGTCTCGGCCTCCGCTACTGGCCGAGCGAGGCGAACTTCGTCCTCGTGCGCGTCGGCGACCGGGCCGCCCAGCTCGTCGACGCGCTCGCGCAACGAGGGATCCTGGTCCGTGACCGGTCCGGCGACCCGGGCTGCGCCGGCTGCCTCCGCATCACCACGGGACCGGTCGACCACACGCGGGCGGCGATCGCCGCCCTGGAGGAGCTGCTGTGCGGCGCGCGGTCGTGAACCGCCGGACGACGGAGACCGGCGTGCGGGTGCGCCTCGACCTCGACGGGCGCGGCCGGTACCGGGTGCGCACGGGCATCCGGTTCCTCGACCACATGCTCGAGCTCGTGGCGCGTCACGGGGCGATCGACCTGGCCATCGACGCCCAGGGCGACCTCGACGTGGACCAGCATCACACGGTCGAGGATGTCGGCCTCGCGCTCGGCGAGGCGGTGTCCAGAGCGCTCGGGTCGCGGCGAGGCATTTGCCGCGCCGGCTATTTCGTGATGCCGATGGACGACACCCTGGGGGTCGCGGCGGTGGATCTCGGCGGGCGCGGCCGAGCCGTCGTCGACCTGGCGCTGCGCGTCCGGCGCGTGGGGGATCTGGAGGCCGAGCTCGTGCAGGACTTCTTCGAAGGCTTCGCCCAGGGTGCGCGCGCCAACGTCCACCTCAAGGTGCTGTACGGACGGTCGAGTCACCATCAGGTCGAGGCCCTCTTCAAGGCTTTCGCCCGCGCGCTGCGCGCGGCGTGCGCGAAGGACCCGCGCCTGCGCCGGGTCATGCCGTCGACCAAGGGGCTGCTGTGACGATCGCGCTCGTCGACTACGGCGCGGGGAACCTGACCTCGGTGCGCCAGGCGCTGTCGGCTGTGGGCGCCCAGGTCCGGCCCGTACGGTCACCGGAGGAGCTGGGCGACGCCGCCGGCATCGTGGTGCCCGGCGTCGGTCACTTCCGGGCGACCGCATGGCTCGACGCGGCGTGGCGCGAGGCGATCCGCGCGCACGTCGCCGACGGCCGGCCGCTGCTCGGCATCTGTCTCGGTGTGCAGTGGCTCTTCGAGGGGAGCGCCGAGGCGCCCGAGCTCGTCGGGCTCGGCGTCTTCCCGGGCCGGTGCGCGCGGTTGTCGGGCCCTGTGAAGGTGCCGCACGTCGGCTGGAACGCGCTGGTCCGCGTAGGCCCCTCCTGGCTGCTCGCCGGCGTGCCGGACGGCGCGCAGGTGTACTTCACCCACGCGTATGCGCCGCCTGTGACGCCGGACTGCGTCGCCGCGGCGGTCCACGGCGCGCGGTTCGCCGCGGCTGTCGAGCGCGGTCCCGTGGCGGGCGCGCAGTTCCACCCGGAGAAATCCGGCGAGGTCGGTCTGCGGATTCTGGCGAACTTCGTCCATGCTGTCGAAACGCCTGATCGCGTGTCTGGACGTTCGTGACGGCCGCGTCGTCAAGGGCGTGCACTTTGCGGGCCTGCGGGACGCCGGCGACCCGGCCGCGCTCGCGCGCCGTTACGCCGCCGAGGGGATCGACGAGGTCGTGGTGCTCGACGTGACGGCGACGATCGAAAGGCGGCGCGCCCGCGCTGACACCGTCGCGGCCGTCGCGCGGGAGCTGTTCGTGCCGCTCGGTGTGGGCGGCGGCATCCGGACCGAAGCCGACGCGGCAGCGGTCATCGAGGCCGGCGCGGACAAGGTCAGCCTCAATACCGCCGCGCTCCGGGACCCCACCTTCATCACGCGGGTCGCCGACCGTTACGGCAGCCAGGCCGTCGTCGTGGCCATCGACGCGCGGCGCGAGGGCGACGCGTTCCACGTGTACGCGAGGAGCGGGCGGGCGCCCACCGGCCGCGACGCCGTCCGGTGGGCGTGCGAGGCCGCCGACCGCGGCGCCGGCGAGATCCTCCTGACGTCGATCGATCGCGACGGAACTCGAGCGGGCTTCGATTCTGCCCTGACCGCCGCCGTGTCGAGGGCGGTGCCGATTCCCGTGATCGCGTCCGGCGGGGCGGGCACGGTCGACCACTTCGTGGACGTGTTCACGAGGGGCTGCGCCGACGCGGCGCTCGCGGCGTCGATCTATCACGAGGCGGTGCAGCCGATCGCCGAGCTCAAGCGTCGGCTCGCGGCGCGGGGCATACCCGTGCGGCTGGTTTGAGAGGCGGCAGATGCTCATTCCCGCGATCGACCTGCGGGGCGGGCAAGTCGTGCAGCTCGTGCAGGGCGAGCGGCTGGCCTACACCTCGAGCGACGTCGACGGCTGGGCCGATCGGTTTGCCGGCTTTCCGGTTGTGCACGTTGTCGACCTCGACGCCGCGCTGGGAACGGGGGACAACCGCGCGGTGGTCGAGCGGCTCGCCCGCCGCCTCGCGTGCCGCGTGGGCGGCGGCGTCCGCTCGATCGCGCGGGCGCGCGAGGTCCTCGACCTGGGCGCCCGCCAGGTCCTCGTCGGGTCGGCGCTCTTTGGCGACGACCGACCGGACGTCGAGTTCGCCGCGGCGCTGGCGCGCGCGGTGGGCGCCGCGCAGGTCGTCGCCGCCGTCGACGCCCGGGGCGGTCGAGTCGCCGTCCGGGGATGGACCCGGACCATCCCGCTCGCGCCGGCGGACGCGGTGCGTGCGCTCGACCCGTACTGCGGCGGTTTCCTCTACACTCACATCGACACCGAGGGCCTGATGGCCGGCATCGACGTGGCGGCCATTCTGGAGGTCCGCCGCGCGACGCGCAAGCCCGTCGCGGCCGCCGGGGGGATCGCGACCGAGGCGGAGGTCGCCCGTCTGGAGGCGCTGGGGGTGGACGCCGTGGTGGGGATGGCGGTCTATACGGGCCGTCTCGCGGTGGCGCCAGGGCGTGAGAGAATCGAGCCTGGGGGCCGCGCGTGTCGGAGCGAGTGACGGGCCGCCCTGCGGGCTCGTCCCCCGCGCGTTCGCGCGTTATGTTATACTGCGTAGCCGTTACGTAGCTGACTGTAACGGCAAGGTCGTGCCGGATAACCCGTTCATCTACGGCGAGATCGCGCCGCGCGAGGCGTTCGTCGACCGCGAGGCCGAGCTGGACCGTCTCGTGGGCGACCTGGTGGCCGGCCAGAAAGTCTTCCTCATCTCGCCGCGGCGCTTCGGCAAGTCCTCGCTCATCCACCAGGCGCTTCGCGCCGCCGCCCGCGCCGGCGCCCTCACGGTGGACGTCGTGGTCAGCAGCTACAGTTCGTACCTCGCGTTCCTCGAGGGCTACGCCCGGGCCCTGCTCTCGGTCGAGACCCGCTTCGACCGCCTGACGACCTGGATCCGGGACCTCTTCACGGGCGTCCGTCCCGAGATCCGCGTCGAGGCCGACTCGGCCGACGCCGGCCGCTTCGCCGTCGCCTTCCCCACGGTCCGGACCGCGCGCGACGCCGCCCGGCTCGCCGCCGAGGTCTTCGAGCTGCCCGGCCGCATCGCCCGGTCGCGGCGCCAGCGCGTGGTCGTCGCCCTCGACGAGTTCCAGGCGATCGCCGCCTTCGACGGCGGTCAGGTCGAGCACGCCCTGCGTGCCGCCATCGAGCGCCAGCGCCAGGTCGGCTACGTCTTCGCCGGTTCCGAGCCGGCGCTCATGGAGCGCATGCTCGAGCGCCGCCGCCCCTTTTACCGCGCGGGCCCCGTCGTCCGGCTCGGCCGCTTGCCGGCCGAGGCGTTCGCGGACTTCATCGACCGACGCTTTCGACAGACCGGGTTTCAGCCCGAGCCGGGGCTCGGCGCCGCCATCGTGGAGCTCGGGGGCAACCTGCCGTACGACGTCCAGCGCCTCGCGCACGAGACGTGGGACGACGCGAAGATGGCGGGGCGAAAGGGGGTGGGCGTGGACGAGCTGCACCGAACGCTCAGGCGCCTGCTGGCCGAGCACGACACCCTGTTCGAGCAGGCGTGGCAGGGCCTGACGCTCGCCCAGCGAGCCGTGCTGCGCGCGGCGGTCCTCGAGGAGGGGCGACGTTTGTTGTCGGCCGACGTGCGTGTCCGCTACCGGCTGAGCGGCGCCTCGAGCGTGCAGGCCTCGCTCGCTGCCCTCGTCCGCCTCGGGCTGCTCATGCGCGAGGGCGACCGGTACGTGCCGGCCGACTCGTTGATGCGCGAGTGGGTGGCGCGCAAGACCTCCTGAGAGGACGCGGACCGCCGTGGAACCGCCCCTGCCGTTCGCCGAGCGCCTCGGCTTGCACCGCCCGGAACTGAGAGCCTGGGCGATGTACGACTGGGCGAACTCCGCGTTCATGACGACCGTCGTGGCAGCCGTCTTCCCGATCTTCTTCGAGCGCGAGGCGGCGGCCGGGCTCGACCCGGCCGTCGCGCTGAGCCGCTACAGTTGGGCCTCGACGATCGCCGTCCTCACGGTGGCCGTGATGACACCGGTGCTCGGGGCGGTCGCGGACTACTCGGCGGCGAAGAAGAAGATGCTCGCCGCGTTCCTCGCGCTGGGTGCGCTCGCCACGGCCGGGATGTGCCTCATCCAGCGCGGCGACTGGCTGCTCGCGGCGACGCTCTTCGTGCTCGGCAACGTCGGCGCCTTCGGGAGCATGACCTTCTACGATTCGCTGCTGCCGCACATCGCCCGCGAGCACGAGGCCGACCGCGTCTCCTCAGCCGGCTACGCCATCGGCTATCTCGGCGGCGGCCTCCTGCTCGCGCTGAACGCCGCGTGGCTCGTCTGGCCGGCCGCCTTCGGGTTCCCGCACGCGGGCGCCGCCGTCCGGGCGTCGTTCCTCAGTGTCGCCGCGTGGTGGCTGCTCTTCTCGATCCCGCTCTTCCGCGGCGTGCCCGAGCCGCCGCGCGCCCTCGAAGCGGACGAAGACGCGCGCGCCAGCGCCCTCACGGTGGCGTTCCGGCGCGTCAGAGCGACGTTCGGCGAGTTGCGCGCGTTCCGCCAGGCGTTCTTGCTGCTCGTGGCCTTCGCCGTCTACAACGACGGCGTCAACACGATCATCCGGATGGCGGTCATCTACGGGGCGCAGGTCGGCGTCGGCTCGACCGATCTCATCCAGGCGATCCTGCTCGTGCAGTTCGTCGGCGTCCCCTTCACGTTCCTCTTCGGGGCGCTCTCGGGCCCCCTGGGCGCCAAGCGTGCGATCTTCCTCGCCCTCGTGGTCTACACCCTCATCAGCATTCTCGGGTTCTTCATGACGACGGCGCGGCACTTCTATGCGCTGGCGCTGCTCGTCGCCACGGTGCAAGGCGGCAGCCAGGCGCTCAGCCGCTCGATGTTCGCCACCATGATCCCCCGGCACAAGTCGTCGGAGTTCTTCGCGTTCTTCGGGATTTTCGAGAAGTTCACGGGCATCCTGGGGCCGGCGGTCTTCGGCTGGGTGGTGGCGGCCACCGGGTCGGGGCGCCTCGCGGTGCTGTCGGTGATCGCCTTCTTCGTCGTCGGCGGCGCGCTGCTCGCCTTCGTGCGCGTGGCCGAAGGCCAGCGCGCCGCCCGCGAGGCCGAGGCGGCCGTGCGCATCGTCACCTAGCGCCGGACCTACGAAAGCAGGAACTGCTCTATGAACCACGCCCAGGCGTACATGAGGTACTGCACGTTCGCCTGGCGCGCGAAGCCGTGCCCCTCGTCCTTGGCGACGAGCAGCCACAGCGGCGCGCCGGTCTTCGCCACCGCCGCCGCCATCTGGCGCGACTCGCTCACCGGGACGCGCGTATCCCGCTCGCCGTGGGCGAGAAAGAGCGGCCCGCGCATCCTGTGGGCGTTGTTCACCGGCGCGATGCGCTCGAGCAGGGCGCGCACCTCTGGGTCCCGCTCGTCGCCGTACTCGGGCCGCCTGAGGTCGCGGCGCGCGGGGTCGGTGCGCTCGAGCTCGGTCACCATGTTCGAGATCGGGAACCCGGCGAAGGCGCACCGGATCCGGTCGTTGTACGCGGCGAAGGCCGAGAGCGTCAGGTACCCGCCGTAGCTCGCGCCGGTCACCATCACGCGCGACGGATCCAAGTCCGGCCGAGTGGCGATCCAGTCGAGCAGCGCCCCGATGTCCTTCGTGGCATCCTCCCGCCGCACCCCGTTGTCCAGGTCGAGGAACCGCCTGCCGAAGCCGGACGACCCGCGCACGTTCGGGTAGATGATGGCCACGCCGAGCTCGTTGAGAAAATAGTTGCTATACCCGATCCACACCGGTTGCGCCTGGCGTTCGGGTCCCCCGTGAATGTTGATCATCACCGGCCGCCGCCCGCCGAACCGCGCGGGCGGACGATAGAGCACGCCGGAGATCGTCAGGCCATCGAAGCTCTTCCACCGCACGATCTCCGGCTCCGCGAGCGCCTCGGGGTTGAGCCCGCCCGTCTCGCTGTAGGTCCAGCGTTCCACCTGCCCCGTGCGGGCGTTCACCGAGAACACATCCCGCGGCGTTCGCGCCGACTCGAGGTCGAACGCGAGGTCCACGCCGTTGCGGTGCCACCGCAGGTTCGACACGATCCCCACCGGCAACCGGGGCACCGGGCGCTCCCGGTCCGTCGCCGTGTCGAACAGGCGCAGCCGGCCGACCCCGTCCTCGTTGACCACCAGGGCCACGAGCGCATCGTCCGGCGCGAGCGCGAACTCGTCGACGTCCCCGGGGAGGTTCTCCGTCAGGATGGCGATTCGCCCGGTCCGGAGGTCGAGCCGCGCCAGCCGCAGGAAATCCGACCCGCGGTCGGTGGTGAGGTACACCGTCCGGCCGTCGCGCGCGACGGCCGCGCCCGCAAACGACACGGGCTCCGGCCCCTTCGGCGTGAGGAGGGTCTTCTCGCCCGTCGCCACGTCGATGCGCCACAGATAGCTCTCGCTCGCCGACACGGTCTGCAGCGCCACCACGGCCCGATCGTCCGGCGTCCAGTCCACCGCGTCCCAGCGCCCCTCCACCGAGGCGACCAGGCGGTCGCTCGCCGGGTCGCTCGGGTCCATCACGTAGAGGTCCCAGTCCCTGCCGTTCCGCCGCGTCGACGAGTACGCGAGCCGGTCGCCCTTGCGCGACCAGACTCCCAGCGTGTTCCGCGAGGTCCCGTCGGTCAGACGCGTCACCGACCGGGTGGCGAGGTCGAGCCGGTAGTTCTGGAAGTCGTCCTTTCCGCTCGCGTCCTTCTGAAACACGATGAAGTTGCCCGTAGCCTGCTGGTAGCTGAACGCGTAGGGTGCCACCTGTCCGCCGCCGAGCCCACCGGAGAGGAACGTGAGCTGCGTCCGCGCGCCACCGGGCATCGCGACGCGATGAATCTGGTCCGTGTCCCCGAACCGCGTCGCGACGAGCATCTCGCGTCTGACGGGATGCCAGCTCCGAAACGTCGCGCGCCGATACTGGCTGTAGGGCGCCATGGCCGCGGCGATCCGCGCCGGCACCGGCGGCATCCCTTCCACGACGATGGCTTCTGGCGGCGCGACGGTGGCGTCCTGAGCGACCGGGCGTGGCGAGGCGGCGTAGAGGACGAGCGCCACCACGACGGCGGCGCGCGCTGCACCGCCGAGCCGGGCTTGCGCAGAAGCGCCGCGGGGATCGGTCGTCGGCATACAGTGTCCTCGTTCTCGGGGAGCTTCTCCGAGAGCAGTATCATACTCCCGCCGCGGCTCGAGCCCCGGGTCGGGCTCCGCCGACCCGGGGGAAAAAGGTCGACGCATGAAGCTCGTCATCGCGGGGGGCACGGGATTCCTCGGCGCTCCGCTCGCGGAGTCCTCGGTCGAGACGGGGCACGAGGTCATCGTGCTCACGCGCAGCCTGCCGATCGGCGTCACGCGGCACGACGCGGGAACGGGACGGCCGGGGGTGACGCGCGCCGGCTGGCGTCCCGAGGCGCCGGACGAATGGGCGGCGCTGCTCGACGGGGCCGACGCGGTCGTCAACCTGGCGGGCGAGTCGATCGGCGCCGCCCGGTGGACGCCGGAGACCAAGCGCCGGCTGCGCGAGAGCCGGCTCGCGGCGACGCGCGCGCTCGTCGGCGCCTCGCGGCGAGCGCGCCGGCCGCCCAGCGTCTTCGTCAGCGCTTCGGCCGTCGGCTACTACGGGGCGGCTGCGGGCGACCGTGTCCTCGACGAGGAGGCCCCGCCGGGCGAGGATTTCCTCGCGCGACTCTGCGTGGACTGGGAACAGGAAGCCTCGCGCGCGGCCGATCTCGGGACGCGCGTCGTCCTCGTGCGCACGGGCCTCGTGCTCGACGCCGGCGGCGGGGCGTTGGCGAAGATGCTGCCGGCCTTCAGGCTGGGGCTCGGCGGACGCTTCGGGTCGGGCCGGCAGTACGTCGCGTGGATTCATCGCCTCGACTGGCTCGAGCTCGTGCACTGGGCGATCGCCGAGCCGCGCGTCTCCGGGCCACTGAACGCGACGGCGCCCAGCCCGGTCACGAACGCCGCGTTCGCGCGTGCCCTGGGTCGCGCGCTCGGACGTCCCACCTGGCTCCCGGCGCCGGCCTTCGCGCTGCGGCTCGTGCTCGGCGAGATGGCGGAGGCGCTGCTCCTCGGCGGCCAGCGCGCCGTGCCGGCGCGCGCGCTCGCGAGCGGCTTCGAGTTCCGCTTCCGAGAGCTCGACCGCGCGCTCGATCACATCCTGAAGGGCTGACTGGCCTCCCGGGCGAGCGGCCGGCGCCGAGGCGGCTTCCAGCGATACCCCGAGTGACTTGTGTCCGGGGATCCGGCGGGGCGAAGCCCCCCGGCCAAGATCAGACGAACGTCAGCGCCGGATTCCGGTAGTTCCCGCCGAGGATCGCCACCGAATCGGCGCCGAGCCAGGCGTCGAGGACGCGGGCGTACACCGAACGGAAATCCGTCTCGTGGCGCACGTCGTTGCCGTTGTTTTCGAGCGTGGGGTTGTCCGGCACCGGCGCGAGCGACGCCGCCGTCCCGTACAGGCCGCCGCGCACCGCCCCGCCCACGGCCATCATGAGGCCGGCGGCGCCGTGGTCGGTTCCCTGGCTGCCGTTCTCGGCGATGCGCCGACCGAACTCGGACCACTGCAAGAGCAGCGTGTCGGCGAGCAAGCCCTGGTTCTTCAGGTCGTGGTAGAACGCCGACACCGCCTCGTCGAGCGTCTGCATGAGCGTCACGTACGCTCCGGCGTTCGTGCCCTGCCCGCTGTGGGTGTCGTAGCCGCCCGTCTGGACCCAGAAGATGCGCGTGCCCGTGCCCTTGACCAGCGCGCCGGCCACGGCGCTCAGGGCCTGACCGAGACCCGTGTTCGGATAGGTCGTCGACGGTCGATAGCTCGCCACGTCCGCCACCCGGTCGAGCGTCGCGAAGGCGGCCTCGGCGGTCTGGTTGACGAAGGCGAGGTGCGGCCGCGCGACAGGCACGTGCGACGCGATCTTCGTAGCGATGCGCCGGGCGAAGGTCGCCTCGTCGCCGCCGTTGGGACTGGCGAAGGCGTAGCGCGACGGGCTCACGATCGCCGGGACCGCGGCCTCGCGGGCGAAGAGGGCGTGTGGCACCTCCTGCGTTCCGGCCCACGCGGCGAGCGGGTCGATCGGCGCCGGGAACGTATCGAGATACCGGCCCAACCATCCGGGCCCGCTCGGCGACTGCGGGCTGGCGGTCGACCAGACGTCGATGCCGTAGAAGTGCGACCGGCTCGAGTTCTCGTAGCCGACCCGCTGGATGAGCGCGAGATGCCCCTGGTCGAAGATCGTGCCGAGCCCCGCCAGGCGCGGGTGCAGCCCGAGCGCCCGGCCGCTTCTGTCGCTGCCAATCTGTCGCACCTCGCCCGCGGGCACGGCGAGCGTCGGTCGCCGGCTGTAGTAGAAGCTGTCCGTGTACGGCACGAGCGTGCTGAGCGCGTCGTTGCCGCCGGAGAGGTAGAGCACGACCAGGTTCCGCCGCGTCGACCCCTGCGCGCGCGCGGCGTCGCACAGAAACCGCGGCGCGGCGAACCCGACGGTGAACGCGGCGACGCCGCCGCGGATGAACTCCCGACGCGTAACGGTCATGAGCAGGCTCCTCGCCTCGTTACACCACCTGGTACTCGGCGCTCGCCGCGATGAGGTGCGCGAGTCCCGACGCCTTCGTCGCGATCTGCGCGTCGGTGCCGGTCCACGCGCCCGTCTGCGCGTATTCGAGGAGCGCATCGTAGACCGCCCGGTCGAGCGAGGGCACCGTCAGGCGCTCGAGCAGGTAACTCACCAGCGCCTGCGGCGTGCGCGCGTACGGCCTCGCGGCGTCGCGCAGGTTGAACTTTTGGTTGGTCGCAAGCGTGGCCGCGAAGTTCATGCGGGCGAGCATGGCGCCCGTCGTGAACCAGCCCAGCCCGAGTTCCCAGCCCGCGACGTCGGGCGGCTCGAAGAGCTGCTGGCCCATGTTGGCGAGCGGCGTCAGGGCCGAATTCACCGAGAAGCCGACCCACCCGATCTCCTTGAGCGCCCGGACGACGAACTCGACCGGCCAGGCGTAACGGGCGTACTCGTTCGCCGGGTCGGTGAACTCCGGCGACAGCAGGATGCGTCGCACCACGGCACGCATGTCGTAGCCGGACCGGTAGAAGGTCCCGGCCACGTCCTGGACGAACCGGTCCGTCGGCGGAGACGTCTCGCTGACGAAGAACGCCCACAACTTGCGCGCCAGCCGCGGCCCGGTCTCCGGGTGCCGCACCACGGCGTCGATCAGGTCGAGACCGTCCTGCATGCCCGCCGACGCCGACCGCGCCGGAATGCGGCGACTGCCGTCGGGGTAAATGGGAAAGCTGAACTCCTTCGCGCCCGTGTCGTGCTGCGCCGCGTTGTAATAGAACTCCCAGTACGCGGTCGGCGTGTTGCGCTCGCCCGTGCGCCGGAGGTTCCAACCCGTGAACACGCGCGCGCCGGCGTACACGTCCTGCTCGGTGTAGTGGCCGACGCCGAACGTGAACAACTCCATCAGCTCGCGCGCGTAGTTCTCCTGCGGCCGACTCTTCACGTTCGTCCGGCCGTCGAGCCAGACGAGCATCGCCGGGTCCTTCGTGACCGCGAGCAGCAGGTCGCGGAAATTGCCGAGGGCGTACTCGCGGAACAGCTCGAGCTGGCCTTTCGCACCGGCGGGATCCTCCGACGGCTTCGCCGCCAGCATCCGGGTGGCGTCGGCCGACCCCACGGCCCCGGCGATCTTCTGGTACCCGGTGGCGAAGTGGTTGTGCCAGAAAAGCGCCATCTTCTCCTGAAGCGGGCGCTGCGAGTGCACCATGCGGAACAACCAGCGCTGCCGCGCATCGGCAATCAGGGTGTTCGGCGAGAAGGCCCCGCGGGCCGTCACGCCGACGTACCCCGACCGCCCGATGTTCGCATCGACATCGTCCGGCACCTCTCCGTAGTTGAGGAGGAACTCGACGGCCGCCGGATGTCCGAGGTCCGCGTAGAAGGCGAGCTCGTCAGCACTCCCGCCGAACCCGGCGCGCCGCAGGAGATGAGCTGTCAGCAGATCCGCCATCGTCGCCGATCCCCACCCGTCAAAAGGGGCGCCGACACGTCCGTGCGGCCGCGGCCACGGCACCAGGCCCAACGTCCAAGCTGGGGAGTCGGCCTATTAGACCACGGACACGGGCGGAAGGTTAAGCACTCCCTCACCCCACCAGCGCGAACGGTCCGTCTGGGCGGCGCAGGCCGGTGGCCTGGATGGGAACCCCCCGAGCGCTCCGTGGAATGACGGGCGCATCCTACACGATCCGCCCGAACCCGAACACGGCGTCGCCCCTGGCTGGCTCGTCCCGATGCGCGCGGAGCAGGAGGCGGGCGGCGAGAAACGCCATCCCCGTCTCGTGGCGCCCCAGCCCGAGCGCGAAGAGGTGCCGTGGGTAGTTGCGGTGCGGCCCGAGGCACGGCAGCCCGTCGCGCGACCGCGCGTACGCGGCGTCCCACCCAGCGAGCGGCGGCAAGCCCGAGATCGCGGGATAGATGAGCGACAGCTCGTACATGAGCTGGCCCGTGCGCTGCACGACGACCCGTGGCCGTCTCCGGTCCGGTACAGCCGGCTGGTCCCCGCCGGCGAACAGGATGCGGTCGTCCCGCACCCAGCGCAGAAAATGCGGCGGGTCGCCCGCATCGCGAAGCATGGTCCTGCGCGTCCCGATGTAACGCCGCATCGGCGCCGGCATCGACTCGGTGAGGACGACATAGGTGTGAAACGGCCGGAAGTGGCGCTCGAGGGCCCGATAGAGGGGACCTGGTCTCCCGGTCGCGATGACGACGCGGTCGGCGGTGACCACGCCGCCTTCGGTCCGGATCTCGACGCGCTTCGGTCCGGCGCGCACGCCCAGGACCGGGCTGCGCTCGAAGAGGCGCGCCCCTTTCCGCGTGGCCGCGCGCGCGAGTCCGATCGCCGCACGATAGGGGTCGATCTGGCCGACGCCGCGCGTCTTGATGCCGCCCGCCCCCTCGACCGCCGTCTCGGCGCGCAAGGCTCGGGGCGTCAGCCAGCTCGCGCCGTCCTGCACCAGGCCCGCGTCGCGCCGCGCCCGGAGCTCCTTCCGCAGCCACGCGTCGCCGTCGCGCGCCGCGGCGAACCACACGGCATCCTGGGTCTCGAGGTCACACCGAACGCCCAGCCGCCTGAGCGCGGCTGCGAAGTCGAGCGACGCGCGCCGCGACTCTTGCCAGACGCGGCGGGCCGCGCGGACCCCGTGGTCGGCGACGACTTGCTGGAAGTCGACGTCCGGTTCCTGCCGGAGCAGGCCCAGACCCCGCACCGCGCCCATCCCCTGGGCGAGCCGACCGCGCTCGAGGAGCGCCACCTCGACGCCGGCCGACGCGAACGCCCACGCGATCGTGCACCCGGTGAGGCCGCCTCCGACGATGGCCACCTCCGTGACGAGCGAGCCGCGATGCCTCGGATACGCGGGGACGAGGCGTCTGGGCACGCGGCCGAACCAGAACGGCGTACCGTAGCGAGTCTCGGGCATGGTCGTTGGGCGACACCCGCGCGTCGGCGCTCGCCTGTCGCTACTGCGGCGGCTCCAGAGCGGTCAACACGTGCAGCAGCTTGACGATCTGGACGATGTCCGCGAAGCTGCCCCGCACGGCGTGGGCGCCGGCCCGCGAGAGGCCGGGCAGGTAGGACGCCCGTTCCGCGTCGATCGTCGACTTGAACCCCACCTCGAGAGCGATCGGCGTCTGGACCCGGTACGGTCGCACGCGGCCCAGCCCTCGGATCGCGCGCTCGACGCCCTGTCGAATGAGCTGGCGCGACCTAGCGGGCGTCAGGGTCCGCGCCGAGTGATAGCCGAGCGGTTCTTTGACCACCACGCCCTCGACGCCGGGTATGGCCTGCTGCACCTGGCTGACCGCCAGGCGGTCACCCGAGACGAACACAACCGGCACGCCGAAGTGCCCGGCGAGGGCCGCATTGAAGATCCCTTCGGAAACCTCCTGGCCGTTCAACTTCACGCCGAGCAGCCGTGCGCTCGAGAACGTGTGGCCCCGGACAGCCCCTGCGGTGTCCTCGCTGGCGTGGTAGCCGATGAACGCAGCGGCCTGGAACGTCTCGTCGATCCCTTGCATCATCGACAGTGGTCGCGGAAACCCTCGCACCACCTCCACATCGTCCGGCAGGGCGTCGATGAGCAGGTTCTGCGCGTTGCCGTGCGAGTCGGCCACGACGAACCCCGTGGCGCCGGCCGCGCGGGCCCCTTCGATCGCCGCCAGCACCTCGCCCGTCATGATCTCGCGGAACTTCCCGTACTCGAAGCCCGTCGGCCCGAGCTGCGGGGGCTGGACGACGCCCGTGATGCCCTCCATGTCGGCGGAGATGAACACCTTGAGCGGGCGCGGAGCCTGGGCCGAGAACGCGCCAGCCTGGCCGGCTGGCGTCGCGACGGCCGCCCACGCGAGCGACACGGCCCCGGCAACGCGAAGGCACTTGATTCGACTGGCGATCATGGTCCATCTCCCCACGCTGCACCTTCTCGCCACCGACGCCCGGCCGCGAACCCGGCTTGACCCTTCCGCGCGTCGCGACGCCGAGTGGCGTCGCCCCATTCTACGGCTTTTCCGGGTTCCTGGCGCTTGGCGGCGCCCGCGATCTTACCGGGGATTGACAACCTGCGTGAACCCCGTCGTGTTGACGTCGCGGAACATGGGCGTGCGAGGCGGCAGGAGGGCTGGCTGGAGGAAGTCGGTGTCGAACGCATACGCGCGCGTCGGGGGGCTGTAGACCGCCGCACAGCACTTGTAGGTGCCAACGGCCTGCCGGCTGGTGAAGAGCGTGGCGACGGCGCCTCGGTAGTTGAGCGTGCGGCCGCTCCAGTTCTCGAGGTAGCGCAGGAAATTGTGCGCGCCTCCGTCGGTGCCGAAATCCTGCGCGGTGCCCAAGGGCTGCGGAAACGACAGGGTCTTGCCAGCGATGACAGCGAAGCGGTACCACGTCGTGACGGCGTTGCGCGGTGACGGGTTGTGGGGTTGATCGAACGACCGTTTGTCGTTCCAGTCCGCCGACAGCAGGGTGACCGCATCCGCCACGATCGCCGCGGCGGCGTGCGGGTCGCCGAAGCCCGCTGCGTTGGCGTTGTAGTGCCCTTCGACGTATACCGGGTTCTCCGCGACGATCGTCAGGCCAGGGCGCACGACGTTGCCCAGGCTCGCGTTGACGAGTTTGAGCGCGCGGCGGAAGAAGAGCGGCGGGTTGACCCGAGCCACCTGCGCGGCGACTGGTGTCCACGGTCGCGCGTTGGCGTCGAGGGGGGGCGCTGCCCCGGGCGGGACGATGGGGAACTGGCCGTAGATGTCCAGCACGCCGTTGCCGTTGACATCCTCGCCGGGATCCAGCGCACCGTTCGGACTTCCGTCCGAAGAGGACGGATTCACCACGTCCTCGACCCCATACTCGGCGGTCTCCTGCCCCGTCAGGTCACGATTGCCGCGACGGTCCGAAAAGTATACGACGTAGCCCGTCACGTTCATCGAGTTCGCGCCGGTGGACCCGAGCGTTCCCTCGAACCAGCGGCGGAGGTTGCCGATGTCGAGCTCGACGTAGTGCATCACGCCGCCCAGGAACGGCGGCGTCACCTGGGCCACGCCGTCGCGCAGGTCGCCTTCTCGCGTGTCGTAGAGGGCGTTCGGCCAGTAGTCAGTGGCCGTCGTGCTGCCGGCGCCGCACGGAGGCGAGACCGAGGGGTCGTCGCGCAGGCGCTCCAGGCGGATGACGGCATTCGGATTCGGCTCGGGACAGTTATTCGCCAGGTTCCGCCCCGCGAGACCAAGCTGGAGGATCTCGAGGGTCACATCCTGCCAGGTCCCCTGAGGTGTCTGCCGCTCGATCTTCAGGAAGCCGCCGAGCAGCGGCGTGCCCGCCGGCGTCAGGTAGCCGTCCGCCGGGTCGCCCGAGGAGATCGCCAAGGGCGGATGGGCCCCGTCCACGACGTAGCCGGGCACCGGTGCCTCGGCCAGGTTGCCGAGGGCCACGGGGGGATCTGGCGTCACGCCCGGCAGGCTCAGGATGGCCTGAGGCGTATCGGAGAGCAGGATGCGCAGGCTCGCCATGGCGAAGTACCGCTGCGCGAACACCCTGGGGTTCGACACGTCCTCCCCCGGCGGCGGGCGACGAATGAGGTCGATCGGCTGGGCACCGAAGCTCACGAGCGGCAGGTCGAGGCGCTTCGCACCCGTGCGGCCGTTCATGATGTTGTGGTTGTACACCCCCGTGGAAAGGTTCGTCCACGTCGGCTCGTTCTGCGCCGAACCGAGCGTGCCGACCAGGCTGCCCTCGTTTCGCGCCAGGTTCCGATAGGACCCCGGTGCCCGGATGACCCGCACCTGTCCCGTATACCCGCTGCTTGTCGGCCACCCGTTCGACAGGTTCGTCCGGATGACCTCACCGACCGCCGTGACGCGGTCGGACAGCGTCAAGGTGCTTCCGCTCGCGAGAAACAAGTCGCCGTTGGTGTGCACGCGCCCGCCGAAGTTGAAGTTCGGACCGGCGAAAAAGCTCAGCGACGTCTCCGAGAACGTGCCGAACTGAAAGACCGGGATGCTCACGGTCTGCAGCGTGCGCGTCAAGCTCGCTTCGGATCCGTCGTCGAGCCTGGCCGTGATGAGCACCTGATACGGCGTCACGAGACCGATGAAGCCCTGCCACGGACCGGACACGATCGTGCGACTCTGGGCGACGGGGTCGCCGGTGCCATCGGCGGGAAACTCGATGCGATAGCCGGACGACCCGTCCGCGGCGACCCAGCTCACGCCCGGCAGGCTCGGCGGGGTCGCCTCGAGCGCCCGGATCTCGTCGCCGCTCGGGGCGGGGTTCGCCGCGAACAAGTCGCCGAGGTCGGCGGTGAGCTTTTCCAGGCCGGCGTGCGCCGCGTAGAACGCGTCGCCCCGGGCGAGGTCGAGGCGTCTCAGGCGGCTGTCGCTCACGACGATCGCCGTCAGACCCACGAGGACCGCCGACATGAGAAGCACGAGCAGCAGCGCCGCGATGAGCGCCACGCCCGCTTCGCCAGCTCTGCGTCTCACCGGTGCCTCCTTTGCCCGCGCCCGGCCCCGCACGGTCGTTCACCGATACCGATCGACGAAGGACAGGCTGCGCAGACTCACCTGGGTCGACAGGCTGTTGCGCAGGAACTGCCTGGTGATGCGGTGCGCCGTCTCGGACCGCGCGGTCAAAAACACGTTCACCTTGCGAATCTCCTGAGGGCTGTTCGGATCGACCGGCGTCTTGACGTTCGTTGGGTTCGTGACACCGTCGACCAGGTCATAGCTGAGCTGGAAGTTCTCGATGCCCAGCGCGATCGCGAGCGGCGTGCCGGCGCCCACCTGGCGCACGAGCCGCGGATTGATCGGATCGGTGGCATCGAGGTAGTACGTCACCATGACGAGGCGCGTCGCGGTGGTCGGCGGATACTGTCCGGGCGCGCTCTGCAGCTGCACGAGCGTGCCTTCGCTCGCGGCGGGCTGATTCAGATTGAGGGCGTCGCCCGCATCGAAGAACATCGTCTGCCCGCCGTCGGTGCGCGTGACCTCCTGGAGCGCGTTGCCGAGCGCGTTCGAGAACAAGATGAGATCGCCCGGCCGAACCGCCGTACCCGGGTCCGTGATCGGGATCGACGGGTCGACCGTCGCGCGCGAGCCGTCGGCGGCGATGAAGCTCAGCGGCGCCTCGTTGAGCGGCAGCGTGATGTCCGCGTACAGGAGCGTCACGATGTCGGTCGGCTGTCCGCCGACGAGCGGCCCGAGGGCGGCTCCTGGCGTCAAGGCCGGCAGCACGGCCGAGGGCGGAAACGCGTAGGCCTGACCCGGCGGCGAAGGCCGCCGCACAGGCTGGGCGCCAGACCCGCTCGGAATCGGCACGCCCCCCGTCGGAATCCCCTGCCCGGTTTGAATGAGATCCCGTACCAGGAAGTTCATGCCCGACCGCAGGTTCTCGTTCACGTCGGCGAGGAGCGCCGCGCTCTCGCTGATCGTGTAAGCGTCGCGGAACGAGGTCAACGCGATGGCCAGGATGACCAGTGTTAGCGTCACGCTGACCAGGAACTCCGTCAAGCTGAAGCCGCCTTCGCGTCCGAGCCGCGCCATCGCATCCTCCGCGGCCATACCTGTTCCCAAGCGGTCAGGCGTACGACGAAATGTAGGTCACGAGCACATACTCGCGCTGGCCGGGACCCGTCCCGTACCGCACCGTGACGGCGATTCGACGCAGATTGGGCCCGAGGTCGCGAATCTCGATCTCCCGGGTGAAGGCGTCGAGCACGCGTCGCTCGTCGTCTTGGGTGCCGAGGATGTTGTCGCGGCCTGGCAGCGTCAGCGTCTCGATGGCTCCGTCGTCAGCCGTATTGACGAGTCCGTCGGGTCCCACCTCGCGCAGCGGCTGCGGTCCGTCCAAAAAAATGCCCCCATCGGCCCCGGAGCCGCCGCGGACGTTGCGAATCTGCGCCCACGTGAGCACGCGCGTGTCCCGCGCGGTAAACACGCTCTCGACGGCCTCGGTGGCCTTCTGCTTGGCGAGCAATTGCGACTGCGAGCCGAGCAGCAGTTGGGTGCCCCTGGCGAGCGCCCCGACGAGCGCCAGGGCCGCCCCCGTCAGAATCGCCATCGCCACGAGCACCTCGACCAGCGAGAAGCCAGCCGCGGTCCCGTGCAGCATCGCCGCCGGTCGGTCCGCTCGCATCACCGCACCCAGGCCGACCCGGTCCACCGATACGCCCGGACGCGACCGGTCGGTCCGAACACCGTGAGCGCGCGCGCCGTCTCCCGCTGGGCGGGTACACCGAAGAAGATGGACCCGTTCACGGGCTGACCTCGCTCGTCGACGAACTGCCCGTCGGCAGCGAACATCACGCGGACCGCCTCACCGAACGCGATCGCCCGGTCGTTGCCAAAACGATCGGGCGTGTCGGGCACGCCGGGATAGAGCGTGAACCGCACGTTCCCCTCGAAGAAGACCCGGGTCAACAGCGTCTCCCCCTGGGGGATCTCGCGGCGTAGCGTCCGGATCTCGTTCGGCTCGAGGAGCTGAACCTCGATGCTGCGGCGCTGGTTGAGGGCCAGCTCGCGCGCCACCTGGAGCTGCCAGAGGAGCAGGCGGAGGTTGGCGTCGCCCCGGTACTGGCGCAGCGCCGCCTGGAACGCATAGAGCGTGATCCCCGCGATGACCGACGACAAGCCGATGACGACGAGCACCTCCAGGAGCGAGAAACCCGGCGACGACGCCAACCGGGAACGAGCCATCGCGCGGGCAGCTCGGCTTCGCATGAGCCCAATCACCTGGTTCGTCTGGGCTGATGATACGCTCGATGCTTATCGGCGCGAGCGCAACACGCGAGCAGGTGGCAGACTTTCTGCAGCTCGACAATGCGCGGCCTCGGGCCGTACCGCCGGCTACGCAAGCTCGGTGCCACGAGTTGGGGTCCGACGCGCGACAATGCGAGCATTCTCGTGCACCTCTCTGGCCAGGGTTGGGGTCGGCGATGACAGTTCCATACGTACAATGACAAAAGTGTTACGACGGCCCCCTGACGCGCCGTGAACTCGACGCGGTGGCATGAGACCGGCTCGTGGCGGCCGACACCACCTGGCGGGCCCTCCGGGCGCCGGGTGTCCGGTCGGCTCGTCGCGCTCGCCGCCTGTCTCGCGTGGCCGACGGCGTGCCAACTCGGGCCATCGGCTCCGGAGACCGGATCGGAAGTGATGAACACGGTCGCCGAACGCTACGTGAAGCTCGTGCTCGCCCTCGGGCGCCACGACGCGGACTACGTGGACGCGTATTACGGCCCCCCCGAGTGGCAGCAGGTCGTCGAACGCGACGCGGGGTCGGTCGAGGAAATCGGGCGGCGGGCCGCGGCGCTCGTCGACGAGTTGGACCGCGTCCAGCCTTCGAGCGCGGACGACGAGCTCGTGCGGCTACGGCATCGCTACCTGCGCCGACAGCTCGAGGCGATCCAGGCGCGGGCGGCGATGCTCGCCGGGCGCCGGCTCTCGTTCGACGAGGAGTCGAGGGCGCTGTACGACGCCGTGGCGCCGGTGCACGATGAAGCCTACTTCGAGGGCGTCCTCGCGCGCCTGGAGGAGCGGCTGCCCGGCCGCGGTTCCCTGGCCGAGCGCTGGGAACAGTACCGTCGCGCGTTCGTCGTCCCCGCCGACGCGCTCGACGCGGTGTTCCGCGCGGCGATCGACGAATGCCGCCGCCGGACGTTCGACCAGATCGAGCTGCCCGAGGGCGAACGGTTCGCCGTCGAGTACGTCACGGGTCAGCCCTGGAGCGCCTACAACTGGTTTCAGGGGCGCTCCACGAGCGTCATCCAGGTCAATACCGACCTGCCGATCTTCGTCGACCGGGCCGTCGACCTGGCCTGCCACGAAGGGTATCCTGGCCACCACGTCTACAACGTGCTGCTCGAGTCGCGGCTCGTGCGCGAGCGGGGCTGGGTGGAGTACACGGTCTCTCCCCTCTTCTCGCCGCAGTCGCTCATCGCCGAGGGCACGGCGAACTTTGGGGTCGACGTGGCGTTCCCGGGCGACGCGCGGGTCGTCTTCGAGCGCGACACGCTGTTTCCCCTGGCCGGGCTCGACCCCTCGCGCGCGGCGGAGTACGCCGGCCTCCGCCGCCTCGTCGAGGACCTCCAGTGGGCGGACACCGAGGCCGCGCGGCGGTACCTCGACGGGCAGATGGACCGGGCGGCCGCCCTCGCCTGGCTCGAGCGCTACGGGCTGCTGTCGCGGGCGCGGGCCGAGCAGCGCGTGCGCTTCATCGAGCGCTACCGCAGCTACGTCATCAACTACACGGTGGGCCGGGACCTCGTGCGCCGCTACGTCGAGCGCCACGGGGGCACTCCGGACAAGCCGCTCTTCGCGTGGCGCGAGTTCGAACGGCTGATCTCCTCGCCGCGCCTGCCCTCCGGGCTGGTCGAGGGCGGGTGAGGGCGAGGCGCCGACCTGGCGCGGCGGACTCAGACGAGCTCGAATCCTGCGATGTCGAGGATCGACCCCGTGCGCTGGCGCCTGGGGCGCACGACCGCTCGGACGCGAGCGCCGACCCGAGCTCGAGACGGATCGGTGACCTTCAGCAGGCGGTGCAGCATCACGGTGGTGGCGCCGTCGAGGCGCACGAGCGCGAGCGCCTCGGGCGTCGCGAGCGGACGCCCGTCGCGGTCGCGATGGCAGACGGTAAAGCTCACGAGCACGCCCTCGGGTCCGACCGCGACCTGCTCTTCGAGCTCGGCGAAGCAGCGCTCGCAGAAGAGCCGCGCCGGCACGTACACCTGGTCGCACGCCGGGCAGCGCGTGCCCACGATCTCGCCGCGGTCCTTGAGCGCGCGGCAGAAGATCTGCCCGCCCACGCCGGCGGTGTAGACCGACCTCAGGGGAATCTGCCCGCGCCAGATGCGCGCGTCGACGTTGCGCGGCGTCGTCATGGCGCCCTCCGCGGTCGCCCCGACCGCTCGCGCGGGCCGGTCGCCGGGCGCGACCGCCGCGCCGCCGGCGCGGCTGGAATCGGCTCGAAAAACCGGATGTCCGTGATGCTTCCGATCCGCTCGCGCGCGGGTTTCCAGACGGCGCGCACGCGCATGCCGACGTGCACCGCCTTCGGGGCCACCCGCCCGAGCACGTGCAGCAGGCCCATCCCCGGCGAGGCGCCGTCGACCTCGATGACCGCGGGAATCTCGGGACGCTTGAGCCGTCGCACGTCCCAGGACACGTAGCAGAGCGAGAAGGTGTTGACCGTGCCCGTGTCCTGCACGAACACCCACTCGTCGGTCGGCCGGAAGCACCGCTCGCAGAACATCCGCGGCGGGATGAGCGTCCGCCTGCACCCGTGGCACTTGCGCGCGACGAGTCGGCCGTTCCTGAGCTCGTCGAGATAGCGCCCGATCGCCTCGCCCGCGTCCCAGGCGTAGTGCAGACGCGGGACGTCGGACACGGTGAAGACTCGCCCCTTCGCGAGGTCCGCCAGCTCGAGGCCGGTGCCGCGCACGATCTCGGGCTGTCCCGCCATCATGCCGCCGTCCCCATCACCACAACGGTTCCAACCTGCATGAGGTCGCCCCACGCCTGGGCAACGCCGCGCTCGGGCTTCCCGGGCACCTGCCTCGCCCCTGCCTCGCCCCGCAACTGCCAGAACAGCTCGCAGACCTTCATCGTCCCCGCGGCCGCGATCGGGTTGCCGACGCCGAGCAGCCCGCCCGAGGGGCAGCTCGGCAGGTCGCCGTCGCGGTCGAACACGCCGTCGGCCAGCAGCTCCGGGGCTTTCCCTTTCGGCGCGAGCTGCAATCCCTCGAGGTGGTGGAGCTCCTTGTACGCGAACGGGTCGTACGGCTCGGCGATGTGAATCTCCTTCCGCGGTTCGCGGATGCCCGCCATCCGATACGCCATCCACGCCGCCTTCTCGACGTACTCGGGATAGTAAAGGTCGCGGTTGGTCCAGTAAGCCGTGTCGAGACACCAGCCGACGCCCTGGATCCACACCGGCTTGTCCGTGACGCGGCGCGCCACGTCCTCGGCCGCCAGCACCACAGCCGCCGCCCCGTCGCTCGTGGGGCTGACCATCAGGCGGTGCACCGGCCAGGCCATCACCTCCGAGGCGAGCACGTCCTCGACGGTCAACTCGGCGCCGAGCTGCGCGGCCGGGTGACCGAGCGCGTTCCGCTTGTTCTTCACCGACACGCGGGCGATCTGCTCGTTGGTGATGCCGTGGCGCGCCATGTAGCGCTGCTGCTCGAGAGCGAAGATCCACAGCAGGTTCGGCCGCAGCGGTTGCTCGGTGATGTGGTCGAAGATGGTGAGAAACGCCGCCTGCGGGTGCGGCTGGCAGCTCGACATCTTTTCTTCGCACACGACGAGCACGGTGTCGAACATCCCCGAGGCGACGTGGAACCACCCCTGCGCGACGGCGTACACGCCGGTGCCGCCGCCCACGTAGCACCGCAGATAGGGTCTGCCCCAGGCGCCGCAGCCCTCCGAGACATACTCGCCCTTCATGTGGACGCCGTCGAAGGCGTCTGGCGCGCTGCCGAAGACGACGCCGTCGACCTGCGCGAGCGTGAGGCTGGCCGAGTCGAGCGCAGCCCTCGCGGCGAGCCATGCGAGCTCCTTCGGGGTTTCGAGCGCGCGGCGCACGAACTTCGTCATGCCCGCGCCGACGGCCGCCACCTTGCGCATGCCCGTCATGGTGTCCGCGCTCCCCGGTCCGCGCCCAGCACCGCGACCGCCGCGCTCGTCGTCGGCACGCCACGCCAGGACTGCACGAGCCCCAGGCGCGCGTTGACGACCTGCCGTGCCCCCGCGTCACCGCGAAGCTGGGTCACGACCTCCGCGACCCGGTACAGGCCGGTCGCCTCGAGCGTGTGGCCCACGCCCAGCGCCCCGCCGGACACGTTGACCGGCGTCCGCCCGCCGAGCGCCGTCTCGCCGCCCACCGTCGCGCGCGCCGCCTCGCGCGCCCGCTCGAAGAGTCCCAGGGCCACCAGGTGCTGGAGCTCCTTGTACGCGTAGGTATCGTCCACCTCGACCAGGTCGATCTCGCGCGCGGGCTCCTGAACGCCCGCCTGCCGGTAGGCCATCTCGGCCGCGAGCCGCACGGCCTCCGCGGAGACCCAGGAGCGGGACTCGATCGTCGGGCTGTCGTTGGCGAAACCGACCCCATGCACCCAGATCGGCTCGACCCGAGCCTGCCGAGCCCTTACCTCGCTCGCCAGCACCAAGACGACGCAGCCGTCGGCCGTCCTCGCCGTCTCCGCCTCGCGCAACGGATAAAAGGTGAACGGCGAGGCCGCGACGTCCTCGGGCGCGAGCCGCGCCGGATACGCGGCGAGGGGGTTGTGGAGGGCGTTCCTCCGGTTCTTCGCGACCACGTGCGCGACCTGGTCGGAGGTGACGCCGCTCTCGTGCAGAAACGCCTGCATCTCGAGCCCGGCGATCGCGTGTGGGCTGAACCCGAGCGGCCGCGTATAGACGGGATCGAGGGCGTACGCCAGGACCCAGTCCGGCGTCACGAGGTTCGACGCCTTGCTGTGCGCCTCGACGACGACCAGGTCGGCGAGGCCGCTCTGGACCTGCATGACCGCATCGGCGAGGCCATGCAGGCCGTCCTGGGTCAGCGTGTGCATCGGCTTCTGCACGGCGCCGAGCTGGTCGGGCGTGTATTCGTCGAAGATCGACAGCCCTGCGTCGAAATCCTCCGCGCACGTCACGAACGACTCGACCGCACCCGCGTCGACGCCCGCGTCCGCGTAGGCCCGCTGCGCGGCCTCGAACATCAGCTCTTTGAAGGAGTGATAGGGAGTGGTCGGGCGAACCGGAACCGCACCCACCCCGATGATGGCGACCCGCGTGGGCATGAACCGTTTTCCGAACGTCCAGGGCAGCAGCCCGCGGTGCAGCGCCCGCGGGCGGCCGTGGTTCCCCACCGCCCCGTCGGGCCGCCGACGACCGACGTGTCACGTTAGTTCCAACCGCCGACCCGCGTCAAGCTCTGCACTCGGCGCGATCGGGCCGACCCGCGCAGGATGGGCAGCAGCCTGGCGGGCGTCGCGGCGCCGCTTGCCCACCCGGATCACCGGGAGCGGGCGGCCACCGAGGCGCCGAGTTTCCGGCGCTCGCTCCGCGGCATGACGTCAGCGTCGTGACGGCTTCCCGGCACGCGATTCGGAGTCACCGCGGCGTCCGCCGGCGCCGGTTCGAATTGCATCGACGCGCGGCGCGCCCGAGAGCTGGTCGTCGACAGCCGCAGCACGGAGGAGGCGGCACACCGATTGCTCATTGCTGGGGGTCCGGGTCGGCGCACCCGGCCGTCGCGCGACGTGTCGCCGGAGTACCCCCATGAACCTGCGCGACCTGCTTTCGCGATCCAGACGCCCCTCGCCCCGCGACGCTCGACGGTGGGTGCCTCAGCAGGTGACGCACCTGAGCATCCCGTTCGTTCTCGCGGCGGCGGCCCTCGTGGTGGCGCGGGCGATCTTCGTGCCGCCGACCTTCGGCGACCGTGGCCACTACCGGGCCGCCGCGGTGGACGAGGTCGTGGCGCAGCCGATTCAGTATGCGGGCCGCGAGGCGTGCGCCGACTGTCACGTGGACGTCGCCGATCAGCACAGCCGGGCGCGGCACCAGACCGTGGCGTGCGAGACCTGTCACGGTCCGGCCGCTGCGCACGCCGGCGACCCGAGCGCGCAGGTGCCCGTCGTGCCGCGCGAGCGCCGCTTCTGCCCGCGGTGCCACGGCTACGACCCGTCGCGGCCCACGGGGTTTCCGCAGATCGACCCGGTGCTCCACAACCCGCTGAAGCCGTGTGTCGAGTGTCACGAGCCCCACGCGCCGGAGCCGCCGATTCTGCCGAGCTCGTGCGCGGCGTGCCACGGCGAGATTGCGCGGGTCAAGGCGGTGTCGCACCACGCCACGCTCGACTGCACGCAGTGCCACAAGACGCCGGACGCGCACCGCGACACACCCCGCCTCGTCGGCGCGGAGAAGCCGCGCACGCGCGAGTTCTGCGGCACGTGCCACGCCACGGACGCCGCGAGCCCGAAGACGATTCCCCGCGTCGACCTGGCGACGCACGGCAGCCGCTATCTGTGCTGGCAGTGCCATTACCCTCATTACCCGGAGGTCGGCTGATGGATGGCGATCGGCGCGCAGGCACGACGCCCGGGGCAGCGGGACCGGGCCGCCGCGAGTTCCTCGAGCGATGCTGCGCGGTGGGCGCCGCCCTGGTGGTCTTCCTCCGGCACGAGACGGACGCCGAGGCGCCCCAGGGCAGCCAGGGGTACGACCCCGCGGCGCACTACTACGGGATGGGCATCGACCCGGCGCGCTGCATCGGGTGCGGCCGCTGCATGGAGGCGTGCAAAGCGGAGAACCACGTTCCCCCCGAGCCGCACTTCGTGCGCACGTGGGTCGAGCGCTACGTCATCCGGGAAGACGGCGACACCACGGTGGAGGCGATCGCGCCGGGCGGCGGCGCCGCTGCAGAGAACCCGGTCGCCGAGCGCGGCGTGCTGCGCACGTTTTTCGTCCCTAAGCTGTGCAACCACTGCGCGAACCCGCCGTGCGTGCAGGTGTGCCCGGTCGGCGCGACCTTCACGACGCCAGACGGCGTCGTGCTCGTCGACCACGAGTACTGCATCGGGTGTCGCTACTGCATCCAGGCCTGCCCCTACGGCGCGCGCTTCCTGCACCCCGAGACCCGGACGGCCGAGAAGTGCACGTTCTGCTATCACCGGCTCGTCCGCGGTCTGCTGCCGGCCTGCGTCGAGGTCTGCCCGAGCGGGGCGCGGATTTTCGGTGATCTCCGGGCGCGGGGCAGCCCGCTCGCGCGCTTCATGCGCTTCAACGAGATCCAGGTGCTCAAGGGCCACCTGAACACGGAGCCGAAGGTGTACTACGCGAACCTCGACCGGGAGGTCAGCTAGCCGTGACGGGCTACATCTACCCCAACGAGCTCGAGCTCCAGTGGGGCCTCCTCATCGTCGTCTACCCGTATCTCACCGGGCTCGTCGCCGGGGCGTTCATCCTGGCCTCGCTCGAGCGCGTGTTCAACGTGCGCGCGGTGCAGCCTACCTACCGGCTGGCGCTCCTGACGGCCATGGCGTTCCTGCTCGTGGCGCCGCTGCCGCTGCTCGCCCACCTCGGGCACCCCGAGCGGGGCTTCGAGATTTTCTTGACGCCGAACCTGCGCTCGGCAATGGCGACCTTCGGGTTCGTCTACGCGTGGTATCTGGCGGTGGTCCTCCAGCTCGAGATCTGGTTCGACTATCGACGGGAGTTCGTCCGCTGGGCGCAGGAGTCGCGGGGGCTCAAGAAAGCCTTCTACTACATCCTGACGCTGGGGGCCACCGACGTCTCGCCGCGCGCGCTCCAGTTCGACGACCGCGCGGGCCGGTTCATCACGCTCATCGGCATCCCGTCGGCGTTTCTGCTCCACGGCTACGTGGGATTCATCTTCGGGTCCGTGAAGGCGAATCCCTGGTGGAGCAGCGTGCTCATCCCGATCGTGTTTCTCTTCTCGGCCATCGTGTCGGGCATCGCCCTGGTGCTGATCCTCTACGTCTTCGCGTCTCTCGTTCGGGCGAAGCCGATCGACATGGTGTGCCTCGACACGCTGGCCTCGTTCCTGCTCTACGCGATCATCCTGGACTTCTCGCTGGAACTGCTCGACTTCATCCACCGGCTCTACGAAGCGGAAGAGTCCATCAAGATCCTCGGCGAGCTGGTCTCCAGCCGACTCTTCCTGAGCCTCGTGGTGCTTCAGGTCATGCTCGGGACGCTCGTCCCGATGGTGCTCCTGGCCTTGGTCAGCCCGGCCTTCGGGCGGCGCGCCGCCCTGCCCGCGACCGAGGAGCTGCGGCGGATGATCTACTTCGGCTCGGCCATCCTCATCCAGATCGGCATCTTCAGCACGCGCTGGAACGTGGTGATCGGCGGCCAGCTCTTCTCGAAGAGCCTGCGCGGCCTGACCGTGTACAAGGTCCAGGCGCTCGGCCTCGAGGGCGTCTTCATGACGATGGCGCTGCTCGTGCTGCCGCTCGTGATCCTCTATGTCTTCGTGAAGGTCATGCCGCCGTGGCTGGACGAGCCGGCGCCGGTCGGCGACGTTCGGCCCGTGGCGTCGTCCGGGTGAGCGGTCGCCGGGCCCGGGACGTCGGCAGGCCGCTACGGTCGGACGCCGTAGGCGCGGTCGATCTGGCGAATCTTCACGGCCAGCGCCACCACGACGATCAGGATCGCCGCGAGCGAGATCGCGAGCCCCCAACGCCGGAACCGCAGCTCGGCGAGGGCCGCGTCGCCCGCCTGGTTCACCTGATGCACGAGGTTGAGCCCCTCTTCGAGGACGCCCTGCACCGCCTGGGGGTCGAACGTGTGGACCTCCGTACGCGCCAGGGTCAGTCGGTTGCGCGCCTCCCGGAGCGTGAGTTCCTCGTCGCTCATCTCCATGCCGGCGTTCTCGACGCGCGCCAGCAGCGCCGCCGAGGCCTCGAGGGCCTGCTTGAGGCGCTCGATCTCGGCCCGCATCGCCCTGGCCGCGGCGAAGCCGGTGTCGCCCTCGCCGTGGCACGTCGCGCAGAGCGCCCCGTCGTCGGTGCCGAGCATGGCGTCGGTCGGCGGATCGACGTCGTGGTTCCCGTGGCACTGGACACACCCGCGGTCGAAGACCTGGCTGTGGGTACTCAGGGCGAACTTCGTCTCGAACACGGCGTGGCACGTGCCGCAGACGTGCACGACCGCGCCCACGCCCGGGGGCGCCGCGCCGTGGTTGCCGTGGCAGTCGTTGCACGTGGGCGCCGACAGGTCGTTCTTCTTCGTGAGGGCCGCGTAGTGCACGCTCCGCTCGTAGCGCGCCTGCTGGTCGATCGGGAGCGGCGAGCCGTCGGCGAGCGTGTAGCCCTTCATGTACGCGGCATCGGCGTGGCACTTCGCGCAGGTCGACGCCACGTTGAGGGGAAACACCGGCGACTTCGCGTCGCTCACCATCCGGATGCCGTGGGCGCCGTGGCAGCTCACGCACGTCGCCACTTTCGTGTCGCCCCTGGCTAGCTGCTGGCCGTGCACGCTCGTGGCGTACTCACTCGCCTGGTCGACGCGCTGCCGCGGCGCGTAGCGGCGCATGAACTCCGCGTCGCTGTGACACCGCGCGCAAACCTCGATCACCTGCGGCCCCGCCGGCGTGCCCCGGTAGCCGCGCGCCCGATCCTTCGCCGTCGCCCGGTCGGTCGCCGTCCGGTCTCCGCCGTGGCAGTCGACGCACGTGAAGCCCCGCGCGCGGTGCACGTCCTCGGCGAAGAGCCGAACCGGCGTCGCCAGCCGCGCCTCCGCCAATCCCTGGTGACACGTCACGCACCCGACGGGTGCGGCGGCCGGCTGCGCCGCGGCCCCAGTCGCCCCCCAGATAAGCAGAGCGACCGCGCCCGCCAGAACCGCCCCCCCGGCCTGCCCCATCCTGCGCATGATCGTCCCCTCGACGCCCCTACAGCGAGGCCACGTACCCGTAGACGGTGAACACGACCAGGTACACGAGCGCCACAGCACCCGCCACCGTAAAGACCGGGTCGAATTCGCCCCGCGCCGCCTTGCGGTCGAGAAACGGCACTAACAGCACCACGACAGCCGCCAGGCCAAAGCCGACGACGCCCACCATCTCGCCCTCGAGGCCGAGGATGTGACTCGGCAGCAGCTTGAGCGTCTGGAACATGGCGAGGAAGTACCACTCGGGCCGGATGCCCGGCGGCACCGGCGCGAAGGCGTCCGCCTTGCGTCCCAGCTCCCACGGATAGAAGAGCGCGAGCGCCGCCAGAATCGCGAGCGCGACGTACCAAGCGAGCACGTCGCGCAGGACGTAGTTCGGGAAAAACGGCATCTGGCGCAGCGGGTCGCCCCGCCGGACCGCCCGCTCCACGCTGATCGGCACGCTCATGCCCTGCCGCTGGACCAGCAGCAGGTGCAGGCCGAGCAGGATCGTCATGACCGCCGGCAAGACGGCGACGTGAAACCCGTAGAACCGCGTGAGCGTCGCCCCGGTGACCTCGTCGCCCCCGCGGAGAAACCGCACGAGAAAGTCGCCGATGAGCGGCACCGACCCGGCAATGCCCGTCCCGACCTTCGTCGCGAAGAAGGCCAGCTCGTTCCACGGCAGGAGATACCCGCTGAAGCCAAAGGCGAGCATCAAGAAGAGCAACAGCACCCCCGTGACCCACGTGAGCTCGCGCGGCTTGCGATAGGCCTTGAGGAAGAAGGTGCTGAACATGTGCACGAAGGCGACGGCAATGAGCAGGTTCGCCGACCAGCTGTGGATGTTGCGAACGAGCCAGCCGAACTGCACCTCCGAGACGATGAACTTCACGCTCTCGTAAGCCTCGTCCGCGCTGGGCCGGTAGTAGAGCAGCAGCAGGATGCCCGTCGCCACCTGAATGCCAACGAGAAACAGCGTCATGCCGCCCATGTAGTACCAGACCTTGTGCGCGTGCACCGGCACGCTCTTCTCGGCAATGAACTGGCGCAGGCCCGTCAGGTCCAGCCGCTCGTCGAGCCAGGCGATCACGCGCTGCATGACCCCCACCCCCGCACCCTCACGTCCGCGACACCACGACCTCTTCCTGGCCCGGCTCGCCGCGCAGGTTCACCGTAAACCGCTCGAGCGGGCGCGGCGGCGGTCCCGACACGACGTTGCCGCCAAGGTCGTAAATGCCGTTGTGGCACGCGCACCAGATCTGCGACGTGTCCGCCTTGTACTGCACCGTGCAGTCGAGATGCGTGCAGACCGCCGTGAAGGCGCGGAACTCGCCGTCCGGCGTGCGGACCAGGATGGCCGGCTTGGCGCCGAACTTGAACACCACGCCCGAGTTGGGCGGGATCTCCGCCGCCTTGCCGACCGTCGCGCTCGTCGTCGCCGCCTCGCCGCTCGCCGGCGGGTTCAGATACCGCCACAGCGGGTAGCAGACGGCGAGCGCCGTCGAGACGAACCCGAAACCCAGGAGGAAGTCGAGAAAGCTGCGCCGCTCGAGAGGCGATGCCCCCGGCGCTCGGTCAGGCGACGACATGGACAATTGGACCCCCGGATGTCGATGACCACTTCGCTCCGACGCGGCCAGGCCGACAGACCGCAAGCGGCACGGACCCGACGGCCGAGCGGACGAAACCCGCGCAGTATACCTGGAAGCCGGCCGCCCGGAGCCCGCTGAGCCGCCGAGCAATCGCAGTGCCAGCCGGAGTTCTCGGGGGAAAACTCGGGAGATTCTGCCGTGCGCGGCCCGCGCGCGACCCAGCGGCGCGCTCGATGCGTCGATTTTCCGGCACCTCGCGCGTCGCACGCGATTACACTGCTCTTTGTGTCGCCCGCGAGCGTGCCTCCCCGGATGCGCGCCATCGAGATCACCCGGCCTGGCGGTCCGGACGTGCTGCGGCTGGTCGAACGACCGACGCCCGCGCCTGGCCCGGGTGAGGTACTCATCAAGGTCGCGGCTGCCGGCGTCAACCGCCCGGACCTCCTGCAGCGTGAAGGGCGTTACCCGCCGCCGCCGGGCGCCTCCGACATTCCGGGGCTCGAGGTGGCCGGCACCATCGTCGCCGCGGCGGAGGACGCCGTCGCGGTCGACGGGCGGCGCCTTGCGCCGGGCGACTGCGTGTGCGCGCTCGTGACGGGCGGCGGCTACGCCGAGTACTGCGCGGCGCCGGCGCCGCAGTGCCTGCCTGTTCCGCGCGGGCTCGACCTGGTGGCCGCGGCGGCCCTGCCCGAGACGTACTTCACGGTCTGGAGCAACGTCTTCGAGCGCGGACGCCTCGCGCCGGGCGAGCTGCTCCTGGTCCACGGCGGCACGAGCGGCATCGGAACCACCGCCATCCAGCTCGCGCGCGCGTTCGGGGCGCGCGTGGTGGCGACGGCTGGGTCAGCCGATAAGTGCGCGGCGTGCGAGCGGCTGGGCGCCCAGCGCGGCATCGACTATCGCACCGAAGATTTCGTCGCCGTCGTGCGGACGCTGACGGCCGGTCGCGGCGCCGACGTCATTCTCGACCTCGTCGGAGGCGACTACACCCCGCGCAACCTGGAGGCGCTCGCGCCCGACGGACGACTGGTCGTGATCGGCCTGCTCGGCGGCGCGCACAGCACGATCAGCCTCGTGCCCCTCCTCCAGCGGCGCCTGACCATCACGGGGTCGACCCTGCGCCCGCGCCCGGTGGCCGACAAGGCCGCCATCGCGCGAGCCCTGCTCGACCGCGTGTGGCCGCTCCTCGAGCGCGAGGTGGCCAGACCGGTCGTGCACGCCACGTTCCCGCTCGCGCGCGCCGCCGACGCGCATCGGCTCATGGCGTCGAGCGCGCACATCGGGAAGATCGTCCTGACGGTCGAGTGACGACGCGGCTACAATGGGCCCCATGAGCGCGGAGAGCGCCCGCTGGGTGAGGCTCTCCCTGGCTGACCGCGCGGTGCGCGCCACGCTCGTGGTGTGGGCGCTCGCGAGCCTCCCCTACGCGCTCCCGCTCGGCCAGGCGTGGCTGGCAGAGTACCAGCTCTACGGACTGTTCCCAGCTCTGCTCGTCCTCGTTGTCGCCGCCTGCCTGACTGGGCTCCGGCGGGTCGACTCGTGGCAAGAACGACAGTTCTGGACCCTGATCGCGCTGGGCTTCGGCCTCTGGCTCTCGTCCTACGTGCCCTACTACCTCGCGACCGCACCGACGCGCAGTCTCCGGGCGAACCTCGCCGACGACCTGCTCTACCTGCTCTTCTATTCCTGCCTCCTGCTCGCCATCGACGTCCGGCCCCACCTGGCGACGACGAGCCGAGCGGCGGACGTCGAGCGGTGGCTGAAGTCGGCGGGTGCGATCCTGGTGGCCTTCGCGGGCCTCGTCTACTTCGCCCTCGTGCCGATCGCCTGGAATCCGCGCGCCTATCTTACTTGGACACCGTCGCTGCTGCTCTACGTCGTCCTCGACGGGTTCGTGCTCTTGCGGCTGACGGCGCTCGCGCTGCGGTCGCGGTCGCCGCGGTGGCGCGTTCTGTACGGCGGTCTCGCCGTGGCGACGCTCCTCATGCTCGGCACGGACGTGCTGGAATACCTCCGGTGGGCCGGCATCCTCGCGCTCGAGGACGGCCGCCCGACCGATCTCGTCTGGACGCTCCCGCTCGCCGCCTTCGCACTCGTCGCCCGCCTGCGCGAGCTGCCGGTCCCGGCCCGCGCCGCCGTGCCCTGGCTAGAAACAATCGAGAACGCTCCGGCGCGCACAGGAAGCTTCCTCCTGCTGTGCGTACTCAGCGCGCCGGTCGTCCACTTCACCTTGTACGGCGCCGGGCTGATGGACGCGGCGACTCGCCGGCCGCGCGAGTGGATCGTGCTCGCGACGGTCGGGGTCCTGGGCGGCCTGGCGCTCCAGGCCTACCGGTCGATCGAGCGCGAGCGCCTCGCCCTCAGGGCGCGCCGGCGCGAGCTCGAGGCCCAGGTCCGCCGCGCCGATCGCGTCCACCTGATGACGAAGCTCAGCGAGGGGTTGGCCCACGCCTTCGGCAACCTGCTGCAGGTGATCGGCGGGCGCTGCGACCCGCTGCTCGTCGAGCTGCCGGCGGAGAGCCCGATCCGGGCCGATGTCCAGACCATCCGGGACGCCACGCGGCGCATGGCCACGGCGGCCGGCCAGCTCCTGGAGCTGCTCCGGACGCGCTTCGGCGAGCCGCGGCTCGTGCGCCTCTCCGAGGTCGTCCGGCACGCCGAGCACCTCGTGCAGGCCCTCGCCGGCGTCGAGGTGACGGTGACGGTGCGGCTGAACGCCGCACGCGATCACGTCCGCGTCGACCAGGCTCAGCTCGAACGCGCGATCCTCTCGCTCGTGGCCAACGCCGTCGAGGCCATGCCCGGCGGCGGCACGCTCGCCATCGAGACGTTCGACATCGACCTTACGTCGCGCACCGCCGCCTCCCTCGGGCTGCTCCCCGGACCCTACGCCGCCCTCAGCGTGAAGGACAGCGGCGTCGGGATGAGCGACGAAACGCGCGCCCGCGCCTTCGAACCGTTCTTCACCACCCGCCCCGGTCCGGACCGGTCAGGTCTGGGGTTGACGGCCGCGCTCCTCGTGACGAGTCATTACGGCGGCACGATTCACCTCGAGAGCGCCGTCGGACGAGGTACCACCGCCACGATCTATCTCCCGCGGACGGACGCGAGAGCGTCCGACGTGGCGCGCGGCCGCTCCGCCGAGGCGACCCGGCCGCCCCGGGACTCGCCGAGCGGCCAGGCGCCATGACGCCCGTCATAGGGCCCGGCGGCTCGGCCCCGTTAGCGTCGAGGCGTGGAGCCCGCGCGTTACAGCCGGGTCACGCTCGAGGATCGGCGGCCCGCTGCCGAACCGGCGCGGCCCGCGCGCAAGCCGTTCGTCCGCCGCCGCGGCGACCGGACGCAGCGCTGGCGCCAGGCGTGCCAGGTCGCCTTCGCCCTCCTGAACCTCTGGATCGGCGTCCGGTTCTTTCAGTGGGTGCGCTTCTACGAGACCGGCGGCGCGACGACGTACGTTCCGCGGCCGCCGGGCGTCGAGGGCTGGCTGCCGATCGCCGCGTTGATGAACCTCAAATACGTCGTGGTCACGCAGCACATGCCCGAGGTGCACGCCGCCGGCTTGTTTCTGCTCGTCGCCTTCCTGGCGATGTCGCTCCTGCTGCGGAAAGCGTTCTGCAGTTGGCTCTGTCCGATCGGGACGCTGTCCGAGTGGCTGTGGCAGGGAGGCCAAGCACTGTTCGGGCGGACCCTCGCGCTGCCGCGCTGGCTGGATCTGCCGCTTCGCAGCCTCAAGTACATCCTGATGGGGCTGTTCGTCTACGCGGTCGGCCGCATGTCGGCGGACGATCTACGGGCGTTTCTCGAGAGCCCATACGGGCTCATCGCCGACGTGAAGATGCTCGACTTCTTCCGCCACCTGAGCCTCACGGCTGCGCTCGTGATCGGCAGCCTGCTCGTGATCTCGGTGCCGGTGAAGAATGTCTGGTGCCGCTACCTCTGCCCGTACGGCGCGCTCCTCGGTCTGGCGTCGCTCGCGAGCCCTGCACGCATCCGCCGCGACCCGAACGCGTGTATCGACTGCGCGAAGTGCGCGAACGCCTGTCCGTCGCTCCTGCCGGTAGACCGCCTCGTGACGGTGAAATCGGCCGAGTGCACCGGCTGCCTGGCGTGCGTCACAGCGTGCCCGGTCGCCGGCGCCCTCGACCTCGCCGTGGGTCGGCGGCGCCACCTGCCCGGCTGGGCGGTGGCCGCAGGCGTCGCCGCCCTCTTCGTCGGCGCAGTCGTCCTCGCCCGCGTCTCGGGCCACTGGCACACAACCCTGCCCGACAGCGTCTACTTCGACCTCATCCCGAGGGCAGGCGAATTCCGGCATCCTTGATCACCGGGGGGCTTCGCCCCGCCGGACCCCCCATCGCCGTCGCTTGCGGGGCCCCCTTGGCCCCGCGCCGCTCCGGCGGGCGCGCCGCAGGCGCGCCCCCACCCCCTTCCCCCATCCGACGACCAGGCGCTTGCCCCCACTCCCGGCGGGTCACCGATCACCGGGGGGCTTCGCCCCGCCGGACCCCCCATCGCCGTCGCTTGCGGGGCCCCCTTGGCCCCGCGCCGCTCGGCGCGCATGGCTCGCAGGGCGAAGCCGGGTCACCTCCCGTACACCACCTTCCCCCCGACGATCGTGTAGACGACCCTGGCGGTGGGGATCTCGTCCTCGGGGATCGTGAGGATGTCCTTCGACAGCACCGTCACGTCGGCGAGCTTGCCGGGCGTGAGCGACCCCTTGATCTGCTCCTCGAAGCCCGCGTACGCGCCGTTGAGGGTGTACGACCGGAGCGCTTCCATGCGACTCATGCGCTGATCGGGGTAGAAGACCGACCCGTTCTGGAGCTTGCGCGTCACCGACGCGTAGTAGCTCGCGATGGGGTCGACGTCCTCGACGGGCGCGTCGGTGCCGTTGGTCACGACGGCGCCGGTCTTCATCAGCTTCTGCCAGACGTAGGCTCCTTCCTCAGCGCGCTCGGGCCCGAGCCGCGCGATGACGTACGGCGCGTCCGACGTGCAGTGGATGCCCTGCATCGCGGCGATGACGCCGAGCCGGCCGAAGCGCGGGATGTCGGCGGCGTTGATGTGCTGGGCGTGCTCGATCCGCCACCGGAGGTCCTTCTTGTCCGGGTGTGCCTTGAAGGTGTCTTCGTAGACGTTGAGCACCTCGCGATTGGCGCGGTCGCCGATGGCGTGGATGCAGAGCTGGAACCCCTTCTCGATGGCGATTGCCGCCGTCTCGCGGATCGACTCGATGGGCGTCGTGTTGAGTCCGGTCGAGGTCGGCAGGTCGCTATAGGGCGTGAGCAGCCAGGCGCCGCGCGAGCCGAGCGCCCCGTCGCTCGTCACCTTGATGGCACGGACCGTCAGGTGGTGGTTGCCGTAGCCGATGAGTTTGTACCGATCGAGGTTCTGGCGGAGCTGGTCGTTGCTCGCCCGCACCATGACCCACAACCGCACGCCCAGCCGCCCTGCGTCCACCATGCGCTTGAACAGGTCGATCGTCTCGAAGCCCGACCCGGCGTCCTGGAACGTAGTGACGCCTTTCGACAGCACTTCCTGGTCGGCCAGCTCGACGCCGCGCCTGGCCTCGGCCTCGCGCTCCTCGGGCGTCATCTGCTCGCGGGCTGCCGCCTGCGCCCGGCGCACGAGCCCGGAGGCCGTCTCGCGGAAGACGCCGATCGGGTTGCCCCGGCGATCCTTCAGGATCTCGCCGCCCGGCGGGTTGGGCGTGCGGCTCGTGACCCCGGCGAGCGCCATCGCCTTGGCGTTGGCGAACGTCGCGTGGCCGCTCGCGTGTGTGAGCAGGACGGGATTGTCCGGCGACACCTTGCTCAGCGACTCGTGCGTCGGGAAGCCCTCGACGTTGGGCTCGGGGGTCCTGTCCCACTTCTCCTGATGCCAGCCGCGCCCGACGATCCACTCGCCCGGCTTGGCCCGCTTGACCGCCTCGGCCACCATCTGGACGACCTCGTCCCAGTTCTTCACGTGCATCAGGTTCAGGCTCATCTTCGCCTGCCCGACGCCGGTGAAGTGGCCGTGGCTCTCGATGAACCCGGGGATCGCGAGTCGGCCGCCGAGGTCGATGACCTCGGTGGACGGGCCGATGTAGGGCTCGATTTCCTCGTTCGTGCCGACGGCCACGATCGTGTCCCCCCGCGCCGCGAGCGCCTGCGCCTCGGGCTTCTGCTCGTCCACGGTCACGACCTTGCCGTTTCGCAGCACCAGGGTCGCCGGCTCGACGCGCGGCCCGCGGCACGCCGTGTGCCACGCGATCGCCAGCGCCAGCATCGCGCTGGCCACCATCCAGTCACGCCGTCCGTCAGCCATAGGTCCACTCCTTGAGCGGGGACATGCTGGCAGAATCCCGTGGCGGGCGCAAGTTCAGACGGCCGGTCTGAAGACCGGCCGCTACCGCTACGGGGGCCTCTCCGTCAGACGTCCAGCTCCTGCGCCTCCTCGGCCCGCTCCATGATGAAGCGAAACCGCGCCTGCGCGTCCTTCCCCATGAGCTCGGCGATCACCCGGTCGGTCTGGATCGGGTCGGCGATCTCGACGCGGAGCAACCGCCGCTTCTGCGGGTCGAGCGTCGTCTCCCAGAGCACCTTCGGCATCATCTCACCGAGGCCCTTGAAGCGCGTGACCTCGGCGCGCGCGCGGCCGTCGTGCGCCCTCAGGATCCGCTCCTTCTCGGCGTCGTCCAGCGCCCAGAAGGTCTGCTGGGCGATGTCGATCCGGTAGAGCGGCGGCTGTGCGAGGTACACCTTGCCGTGCTGGATGAGCTGCGGCAGGTGCCGGTAGAGGAAGGTGAGGAGCAGCGTGGCGATGTGGTTGCCGTCCGAGTCGGCGTCGGCCAGGATGATGACCTTCCCGTAGCGGAGCTTTGCGAGGTCGAACGTCTTGCCGATGCCGCACCCCAGCGCCGTCACCAGGTCGGCGAGCTCGCGGTTCTCGAGGACCTTGGCGAGCGTCAGGCCCTCGGTGTTGAGCACCTTGCCGCGCAGCGGGAGGATGGCCTGGCGGGCGCGGTCGCGCGCCTGCTTCGCCGACCCGCCGGCCGAGTCGCCCTCGACGATGAAGAGCTCCGACGTCGCCGCGCCCGGCGCGGTGCAGTCGGCGAGCTTGCCGGGGAGCGTCGTGCGCCCGGAGGTCGCCGTGCGGCGGACGACGGCGGCCTGGGCCGCGCGGCTGGCCTCGCGGGCCCGCGCCGCCAGGATGATGCGGCCGACGATGGCCTCGGCGACACTTCGATTGTGGTTCAGCCAGTGCTCGAGCGCCGGCCGCACCATGCCGTCGACGGCCGCCGTCGCCTCGGGATTGTTCAGGCGGTCCTTGGTCTGGCCCTGGAATTGCGGGTCGCGCACGAACGCGCTCAGCACGCCGACGAGCCCCTCTCGAACGTCCTCGGCGGCGATCGTCACACCCTTCGGCGTCAGGTCGTGCGTCTCGATGTAGTTGCGCACGGCCTTCACGAGCCCGGCGCGCAGCCCGTTCTCGTGGGTGCCGCCCGACCCGGTCGGAATGCCGTTGACGTAGCTCCGCACGTGCTCTTCGGTGGCTTGCGTCCACTGGAGCACCAGGTCGATCTTGAAGCCGCTCTCGTCCTCCCTCGTCAGCGCGAACGGCGTGTCGTGCACGACCGGCGCTCCCCGCTCGCGCACGATCTTCGCCAGATAGTCGGTCAGCCCCTCGTCGTGCTGGAAGGTGTGCCGTGCCCGCGCGATCTCGTCCTCGAACACGATCTTGAGGCCGCGGTGCAAAAAGCTCGTGACCTCGAGGCGCTCGCGGATGAGGTCGGCGTCGAACTCGGTCTTCGGGAAGATCGCCGGGTCCGGCCTGAAAAAGACGACCGTGCCCGTGCCGCGGGCCGACCCGATGCGCCGCACGGGGGTCACCGGCCGGCCCTGCCTGTAGCGCTGCTCCCACAGCGCGCCGTCGCGCTTGACGCGGACCACGAGCTCCCTTGACAACGCGTTAACAACCGACGCGCCCACGCCGTGGAGGCCGCCCGCCGTCTTGTACGTGAGATGCTCGAACTTGCCGCCGGCGTGGAGCATGGTGAAGACGACCTCGAGCGCGCTCCGCCTGGTCTGGGGGTGCCGCTCCACCGGAATGCCGCGCCCGTCGTCCTCGATCGTCACCGAGGAGCCGTCGGCGTGGAGCGTCACGCGGATGTTCGTCGCGTAGCCGTTCATGGCCTCGTCCACGCCGTTGTCGAGAATCTCCCAGACGAGGTGGTGGAGGCCCATGGACCCCACGCCGCCGATGTACATCCCCGGCCGCTTGCGCACGGGCTCGAGGCCTTCGAGCACCGTGATGTCTTTGGCGGTGTAGGTGGCCATGGTCACCGGGCGAGACCCGTCTGCGTCATCAGGAACGCGAGCTCCATCGCCGTGTCCTCGACGCGACGGCTGAACGGGAGCCCGCGATTCGCCGCGTGCCCTGCGCTCGGATGATAGCGCAGGATGACGGGCAGGCCCGAGCGCGTCGCCGCCTGGAGGCGCGCCGCGAACTTCCGCGCGGCGAGCGGCGGCACCCGCGTGTCGAGGTCGCCCGACGTGATCAGGACGGCCGGATACCGGACGCCCGGCCGGACGTTCTGATACGGCGAGTAGCGCCGGATCGCCTCGAAGTGCTCGCGGATCGACGCGTCGCCGTACTCGAGGAGCGCCGGCAGGTTGTTGTTCGCGGTGAACTGATAGAACCGCAGGATGTCCACGTCGGGAAACGCGCACAGCACGGCGCGGAACAGGTCGGGCCGCTGGGTCAGCGCGGCGCCCACCAGCAGCCCGCCGTTGCTCGCGCCCATGATGGCCAGCCGATCCGAGCTCGTGTAGCGCTGCGCGACGAGCCCTTCGGCCGCGGCCAGAAAATCGTCGAAGACGCGCTGCTTGTTGGTCAGCATGCCGTCGCGGTGCCAGCGCTCGCCGTATTCGCTGCCGCCGCGGAGGGTCGCGAGGGCGAAGACACCGCCCGATTCCAGCCAAACGGCGGCCGTCGGGGTGAAGCTCGGCTTGCTCGCCGCGTAGAACCCGCCGTAGCCGGTGAGGAGCGCCGGCGTCCGGCCGTCGCGCACGAACCCCCGCTTGTGGACGACGAAGATCGGGACGCGCCTGCCGTCTTTCGAGGTCGCCGCGACCCGCTCGACCTCGAACCCGGAGCCGTCCCAGGGAATCTCCGGCGCGTCCTCGACGACCCGCTCGCCCGTCGCCAGGTTCACACGCCACACCGTCTCGGGCGTGGTGAACGACCGCAGCGTGAGCAACAGTTCGCCAGGCCCACCACTCCGGACCGACGCACTGTGGAACGGCGGCACGGGAAGCGCGCCCGCCGGCGCTCCGTCTTTTTCGAAGATATGCACCCGGTTGCTCGCATCGTGCAGGTAGGTGACGTAAACCTTGCCCTCGATGACCGCGAACTCCTCGATCACGTCGTCCGATTCGGGAATCACGGTCCGCCACTGCTCCCGCGCCAGCCGCGCGGGATGAACCGCCACGATGCGGTTACGGTCGGCGTCGAGGTTCGTGCGCATCCACAGCTCGCCGTCGACCCACCGGGGATAGAAGCGTGCGTCGGCGTCGGTCACGACGGGGCGGATGCCGCTGCCCCGCGTGTCTTCCAGATACACCTCCGTGCGCACCCAGCCGTGCTGCACCGTGTAGATGCGGTAGCGGCCGCCCTCGGCCTCGGTCATCGACACGAACGCCGTCGGGCCGTAGCCCTCGCCGAACAACACCCGGTCGGTTTCGACCGGCGTGCCCCAGCGATGGAAGAAGATGCGCGCGCCCGTCTGACGCGAGCGCCGGCTGTAGAAGAACCCGCTGCCATCGCCGGCGAACGCGACGCTCGAATAGAGCGCCGGCGGGAGCACGTCGGGCAGATCCACCCCGGCCGCCAGGTCGCGCGCACGGATGGCGACCTCGTCCTGGCCGCCGTCGCGCACCGCGTACAGCAGCCGGCGGCCGTCACGTTCGACCGCCAACAGCTCGACGCGCGTCGTCCGGTCGGGGCTCATCGGGTGGGGGTCGAGCACCACCTCGCACGCCGCCGCCGGGTCGATCCGCTCGCGGCGCGGCTGCCCGTCTGGTCCCTTCGGCACCTGGCGCCGGCACACGACCGCGAGCTCCTGGCCCTTTCTGCGCAGCATGAAGTACTCGAAATCGCCGCCGCGCATCGGGGTCCCGACCTCGGGCTGATCCATCAGCGCGCGCACCCGAACCTCCAGCTTCGCGCGCAGCGGCGTCCGCCCGACGATCGCCTCCGCGTACCGGTTCTGCGCATCGACCCACGCGCGGGTCTCTGGGCTCGCCTGATCTTCCAGCCAGCGGTACGGGTCGACGATCGGCACGCCGTGCAGGACGTCGGTGACCTCCTCGACGCGGGTCGGTGGCGGCGGAGCGGCCCGCGGAGAGCAGGCGACGCACGCCAGCGCCGCGCCCGCACCGAAGAGAACCAGGCGCGCCCGCACGGTCATCGGGCACCTCCTGCTCGGCCGAGCGTCGCGACCGCCGGCGGACCACCACGCGCTCACGGCACTCGCCGCGCCCGGCTCGCGCCGCCTTCCCGAACGCCGGCCGCCTCGGTCCGCCGGGGACCGATCCACGCCTCCCACCACTCCACCTCCTGATAGTACCGGTGCACGGTGTTCCACGGCGTCCAGCCGCCGTGATACGTTTCCGGATACCGCACGAACTTCGCCGGCACGTGGCGCTTCCTGAGCGCGGTGTACATCTGCTCGGCCTGCTCGATGGGGACCCGCAGGTCAGCCTCCCCGTGGATGAAGAGCGTGGGCGTCGCCGCGCTGGCCACGTACTCGATGGGCGACTGCCGGCGGAGCGTCTGGTTCGCCACCGGGTCCCACGGCGGGCCGAAAAACTCCGTCTCCTTCGTCCGCGGGATGTCGGCCGTGCCGTAGTCGCTCACCCAGTTCGAGATGCCGGCGCCCACGATCGCCGCGGCGAAGCGCGAGGTGTGCGTGATGATCCAGTTGGTCAGGAAGCCGCCATACGAATACCCGGTCACGCCCAGTCGCTGCTGGTCGATCGGGTACTTCGCGACCGCGGCGTCAACCCCCGCCATCACGTCCTCGAAGTCCAGGTTGCCCCAGCCGCCCCAGGTCGCCCACAGGAAGCGCTCGCCGTACTCCGTCGAGCCGCGCGGGTTCGTGTAGAGCACCGCGTACCCCTGGGCCGCCCAGAGCTGGCGCTGGAACGAGAACTCGTAGCCGTAGGCGCTGTGGGGGCCACCGTGGATCGTCAGGATCAGGGGAAACGGCGGCGACGCGCCGCTCGCCCTCGGCGGCAGCATGACCCAGCCTTCCACCGGCGTGCCGTCGCGGCTCGCGAAGCGCAGCCGCTCGGCTGGCGCGAGCGCGACGCCCGCCAGCCACGGCTCGTTCGCGCGGTACACGCACGTCTCGGCACCGCCGTCGCTGCCCGCCGCGCACACCGCGCCGGGCGAGACCGGGGTCTCGACCGTGTAAGCCATACGGCTGAAGTCGCCGCTGAAACTGAAACCCCCGTGCCGCCGGTCGCCCCGCGTCACGGCCTCGACCGATCCGCCGCCCATCGGCACACGGTAGAGGTGCGTCGCGCCGCCGACACCGGCCGCGAAGTAGACGAAGCGCCCGTCGGGGCTCACCTGCGGCGGGCCGGGGATGAAGTCCCAGTCGCCCGTGAGATTCACCATCGACCGCAGCGGCCCTGGGCCGGCGTCGCCGGCCCGGGCGCCGGCCACCCCCATGACGAAGACGTCGACCGGCGAGCCGTGACGCTGCTTGGCCGCGAGGATCTGGTTCAGACTCTGCTGCCGCCGAAAGACCACCGCCGCCCCGTCGGGTGTCCACGCGGGTGAACCGTAGTCGTACCCGTCGTCGGTCAACCGCTCGACCTGCCCGTCGAGACCCACCACGAAGAGGTCCGCACGCTCGTAGGTGTACTCGTCGCGCTGGTGCGTGTCGGCGACGAGCACGAGCGTCCGGCCGTCCGGGCGCCAGGCGAGCGACTGGACGTCCACACCGAGCGCCGTGAGCTTCCGCGGCTCGCCCCCCTCCCGGGGGACGAGCCACACCTCCCGCGGCGGCGACGCCTCCGGGTCGCGGGGATCCGGGAGGTAGCCGCGCTGGTCGAACCGATAGTTCATCCAGTCGTAGATGTGTCCCTTGAAGCGCTCGTGGAGTGTTCGCTCGAAGTCCGACGCGTAGACAGGCGCGCGGCGCTTCCGCCCGGGGTCGGTCCGGATCATCGCGATCCAGCGGTTGTCCGGGCTGAAGACGGGCGCCGCCGTCACCCCGGGAATCTGAAACGCCTCGCCCGCCGGCTCGTCCATCCGCAGAAACCAGATCGTCCCGACCTCCTCGTCTGGCGTGCCCGGCACGCGACGCCTCGAGCTGAACGCCAGCAGACGGCCGTCGCGACTCCAGCGCGGGTCCGACGCGCTGAACGCCGGGCTCGTCAGGCGCCGGGCCGGCACCGACCCGTCGGCCGGTGCGAGCCAGATCTCGCTGTGCCGACGGTTCTCGGCATCGAGCACCACCGTGCGGACGAAAGCGACACGGCGGCCGTCGGGCGAGATGGCCGGGCTCGACACGCTCTCGAGCCGGTAATAGTCCTGGAGCGAGAGCGCCCGGCGCGCGGCCGGCTGGGCCAGGGCGGCGACCGCGAGCACGAGCGGCGCGAGTGCTCCGAGGACGACGACCCGCACACCCGACGGCGCCCGCGGCGGCCTCGTCGACCGTTGCGACATGGCAGCCTCCTTCGAACGCGAGGATTCTACCAGCCCCGCCGCCGCGTGCCGAGGACCGGGAGGACCGGTAGTATGGTAGGCGACAGGAGGACGGACCCGAGCTCGCTCCGAGCAGTGTCGAGGAAGCCGGGCCGTCGTGGTCGCCGCGCAGCTCGCGTCGGGGCCCCTCGAGCGGCGCGGGGGAGCGGGTTCCCATGGCGCAACCACCAGTGGCGATTCGGCGATTCCTCGCGGCGCGGCGCATCGCCGTCGCCGGGGCGGCGCGCGACGGGCGCGCCGTCGGAAATCTCGTCCTCCGGAAGCTCCGCGCCGCCGGATACGACGTCGTCGCCGTCAACCCGCACGCGGCCGAGATTGACGGCGTCCCCTGCTATCCCACGCTCCAGGCGATCCCGGGTCGCGTCGAGGCCGTCGTGGCCGCCACGCCACCCGCTGCCACGGACCAGATCGTGCGCGACTGCGCCGAACTAGGCATCCGCCTGGTGTGGATGCACCGATCGTTCGGCACGGGCAGTGTGTCCGCAGAAGCCGTGGCCTATGGCCGAAGCCGCGGGTTGACGATCATCGACGGCGCCTGTCCCATGATGTACGTGGAACCGGTGGACGTCGCCCATCGGTGCTTCCGCTGGGTCCTCGGGTGGACAGGCCGGCTCCCGAAGGACGCGTGAGGCCGCCACGCCGCCCGCCGGCGAGCTGTGTTAACCAGCGAGGCCGCTCGAGCGTTGGGACAGGTGACGAGGAGGACGGTCCGACATGTGGGAAAACCTGGTCCCGATGGTCGTCACGGTCGCCCTGTTCACGATGATCGGCTTCATCGTCAAGGTCACGGTCGACGCGGGACGCCGCAAAGAGCAGCTCAAGACCCTGTCGGAGTTCCACAACCGTCTGCTCGAGCGGTTCGGCTCGTCGAGCGACTTCGGACAGTTTCTGCAGAGCGAGGGCGGCGTCCGCCTGCTCGACACGCTGTCGGCCGAGCGCACCCTCGACGGGCCGCGCGATCGGATCCTGCGCAGCGTCTCGGCCGGCGTGATCCTGACCACGGTGGGGATCGGCGTGATCGCGGTCGGGTGGGTGATCCCGTTCGACGACCGGCGCGGCTTCGCGGCGCTCGGCGGCATCTGCCTCTCGCTCGGCATCGGCTTCTTCGCCTCCGCCGCCCTCACGTTCCGGCTGGCGCGCTCGCTGGGTCTGTTCGAGCCACCGTCAGGCCCGCGCGACCAACCGGCGTGATGGCCGCGCACGCGGAAGGTTGGGACTGTCGCGAGACCGCGAGCGGCCGTGGATGGATGAGCGCGCGTTCGAGCACTTCTACGCGCACACGGCGCGGCCGCTCTCCGCATATCTCAGTCGCGTGCTGGGGGATCGATCCGTCGCGGACGATGTGATGCAGGAGGCGTACCTGCGGTTGTTTCGGGCGCGGCTGCCGAGCGCGGCGCCGGAGGAACTGCGTCAGGTCCTGTTCAAGATCGCGAGCCGCCTGGTCGTCGACCACTTCAGGCGCGCCAGGCGCGAGCGCCTCGCCGCGAGGCACGCCCGCGACGACCAGGAGGGAGCTGCTGGAGCCGACGCCGCGGCGCGCCTGGACATGGAGCGGACCTTCCAGCAGCTCCGCCCCCGGGAACGTGTCCTCTTGTGGCTCGCGTACGTGGAAGGCGCGGACCACCGCGAGATCGCTGACGCGATCGGCGTCAGGGCGAAGAGCGTGCGCGTCCTGCTCTTTCGCGCGCGACGGCGACTGGCCGCGCTCGTGGGCGCCACTCGGGCTCGTCCAGGAGGAGGATGATGCGGGACCGGACCTGCGACCGGGAAACGGCGGTGCGCGCCATGGTTCGGTGCGGGCGGGACGACCCGGCGCTCGCCGATCATCTGGCCCGCTGCGCCTCGTGCCGGCAGGAGGCCGAGATGACCCGGTGGATGCTGCAGCTCGCCGCCCTCGCGCAGGAGCCCGGGCGACTGCCCGACCCGCGCGTCCTCTGGTGGAAGGCCCAGCTCGTCGAGCGCTGGGAGGCGCACCGGAGGGCCGCCGAACCGTTCGACGCCGCCGATCGGGTGCAGCTCGGCGTCGGGCTGGGGGGATGCGCCGCCCTGCTGCTCTGGCTCAGGCCGCACCTCGAGGCCTGGAGCGCCCGCGCGGCGACCGGCGACCTGACGACGTGGGCGGCGGCGGCCCCCACTGTCCTGACGGCCGCTCTGGCCATCGCTGGCCTCGTTGCGGCCGCGACGGCGATCGTGGCGCTCAGGCACCTGCTCGCCGAGTGACCGGCCCCGACGACTGCTTCGTCCGAGCGCTCCGACCTCACACCTCGAGCAGCAGCGCCGCGGGGTCCTCGACGAGCTCCTTGATCCGCACCAGGAACTGCACCGACTCGCGCCCGTCGACGAGCCGGTGGTCGTAGCTGAGGGCGACGTACATCATGGGTCGCACCACTACCTGCCCGTCCACGACGACCGGGCGATCCTGGATCTTGTGCAGGCCGAGGATGGCGACCTGCGGCGGATTCAGGATCGGTGTGCTCAGCAACGACCCGAACACGCCGCCGTTGGTGATCGTGAATGTCCCGCCGCGCAGGTCCTCGAGGGTCAGCGTCCCCTCGGCGGCCCGCCGAGCGAAGTCACGGATAGCCAGCTCGATCTCCGGGAACGACCGGCGGTCGGCGTCGCGGATGACGGGCACCACGAGCCCGCCCTCGGCGCCGACGGCGATGCCGATGTCGTAGTAGTGCTTGAGGAGCACCTCGTCCTGCTGGATCTCGGCGTTGAGCTGCGGGAACTCGCGTAGCGCCGCCACGGCGGCCTTCACGAAGAACGAGACGATCCCGAGGCTCGACCCGTAGCGCTCCTTGAACGCCTGTTTTCGCCGCTCGCGCAGCGCCGTCACCGCGCTCATGTCGACCTCGTTGAAGGTCGTGAGCATGGCGGCGGTGCGCTGGGCCTCCACGAGGCGGCGCGCGATGGTCAGCCGGCGGCGCGACAGCCGCACGCGCTCCTCGCGGCGCGCCCCGGGGCGCTCGGCGGAGGGCGCTTCTGCCGGCGCCGGGGCCGCAGGTGGTGCTCCCACCGCCGGGCGCGCCGCCACGAACTCGGCCACGTCGGCGCGGGTCACGCGAGGCCGGTCGGGCGAGGCCATTCCCGCCAGGTCGACCTCGGCCTGGCGCGCCAGGCGGCGCGCCGAGGGCGTCGCGCCGATGTCGGCGGGCGAGGGTGCCGGCGTGGCCACCTTCGGGACCTCGGCGGTCACCACCGTCTGGCCGCGGCCCCGGGCCTCCTCCGGCCCGGGCGCCGTGTCGGCTTCGACCACGCCGAGCACCTCGCCGATCTTCACGTCCTCGCCCTCGCGGCGCGCGATCCGCGCCAGCACGCCGGCGCGCGGCGCGCCCACTTCCACGTCGACCTTGTCGGTCTCGAGCTCGACGACCGGGTCGCCAGCGGCGACGCGCTCGCCCTCCTTCCTCAGCCAGCGCGCCACGCGTGCGTCCACGATCGACTCGCCGAGCTCGGGGACGACGATGTTGGCCGTCATGATCGTCCTCGCACCCTCGCCCGCTCACGCCGGGCCACCGGTTCCTCCGCCGCTCGCCAGCGCGTCTGCGATCAGCTTCGCCTGCACCTGGGCGTGCCGGGCAGCCGACCCTTCGGCCGGCGCCGCGCTGCGCGGCCGCGCGACCAGCCGGAGCGGCACCCGCCCGTCGAGGAGCTCGACGAGGTGCGGCCGCACCGAGTCCCAGGCGCCCATGTTCTCCGGCTCTTCCTGGAGCCAGACGACTTCCTCGAGGCGCGGCCAGCCGGCGAGCGCGGCCTGGAGGTCCGCCTTCGGCAGCGGATAGAGCTGCTCCACGCGCGTCACCGCCGCCCAGAGCGCCTCGCGGGCGCGCGGGCTGGCGGCGACCTCCACGGCGACCTTCCCGCTCGCCAGCACGAGCCGCCGAACCTCGCCGGCGCGCGCCCGCGCGGCGCGGTCCTCGATGACACGCTGGTAGCGGCCTTCGGCGAGCTCGCGCGGCGTCGACGCCGTCAGGGGATGGCGCAGCAGGCTCTTCGGCGTCAGCAGCACGAGCGGCAGCGGATCGGTCCGGAGCAGCGCCGCCTGGCGGCGGAGCACGTGGAAGTACTGGGCCGCCGTCGTGCAGTTGACGACCCGGAGGTTCACGTCCGCCGCGAGTTGCAGGAACCGCTCCGGTCGCGCGCTCGCGTGGTCCGGGCCCTGTCCCTCATGGCCGTGCGGGAGCAGCAGCACGAGCGACGGCTTCTGGCCCCACTTGGCCCGCGCCGACACGATGAACTCGTCGACCACGACCTGGGCGCCGTTCACGAAGTCCCCGTACTGCGCTTCCCAGATGACCAGCCGGTCCGGGGCCTGGAGGTTGTAGCCGTACTCGAAGCCGAGCACCGCGTTCTCCGAGAGCGGGCTGTTGTGGATCTCGAACGACGCCCGCGCCGACGGGAGCGCCTCGAGGGGGCAATGGCGCGCCCCGGTACGCGCGTCGCGCAGCACCGCGTGGCGCTGGCTGAACGTCCCGCGCTCGACGTCCTCCCCCGTGAACCGGATCGGCACGCCGTCCTCAAGGATCGACGCCAGCGCCAGTTCCTCGGCGAGCGCCCAGTCAACGGTCGGCGCGTCGGCATCGTCGAGGGCGCGACGCCGCCGGGCGCGCGCCTTCTCGAGCTTGCGGTGCACCGCGAAGCCTGGGGGCACGTCGAGCAGCGCCGCGTTCAGCGCGCGCAGCCGCTCGAGCGGAACCGCGGTGCGCGCGTCGCGCGCAGCCCCCGTCGGCGGCGGCTCGAGCACCGGCTCCACGTAGTGCGCGTCCGGGTCCAACTCGTCGAGGACGGCCTGCAGCCGGTCCAGATACTTGCGGTAGAGGGCCTCGGGCTCGTGCGGTTCGAGCAGCTTCCGCGCCACGAGCGTCTCCGCCCAGCGCTCGCGCACCGTGGGATGCCTCGCGAGGCGCTCGTAGAGCCGCGGCTGCGTGAACGTCGGCTCGTCCCCCTCGTTGTGCCCGTGGCGGCGGTAGCCGACCAGATCGATGATGAAGTCGCGCTGGAACCGCTGGCGGTACGCGAAGGCGAGGCGCGCCGCCTCCACGCACGCCTCAGGGTCGTCCGCGTTGACGTGCACGACGGGAATCTTGAAGCCGCGCGCCAGCCCGCTCGCGTACAGCGTGCTGTACAACTCGCCCGGCTCGGCCGTAAAGCCGAGCCGGTTGTTGGCGATGACATGCACCGTCCCGCCCGTCGTGTAGCCCGGCAGCTTCGACAGGTTGAGCGTCTCGGCCACCACGCCCTGCCCCGGAAACGACGCGTCCCCGTGCACCAGGATCGGCAGCATCCGGGTGGGGTCGAACCGCGGGGCGCCGCGCTCGTGGGCCGCCGTGCCCGCCGCCCGAGCCATGCCCTCCACCACCGGGTCGATCGCCTCCAGGTGACTCGGGTTGGGCGGCATCGTGACGAGCAGCCGCACCTGCTGAGCGTCCCGCACGGCGCGGCGGGCGCCGAGGTGGTAGGTGACGTCGCCCGTCCACTCCATGTCCTCGCGGAAGCTGCGCGCCTGCACGGGATCCCTGAACTCGGCGAGGATCTGCGCGTACGGCTTGTGCAGCACATGCGCGAGCACGTTAAGCCGTCCCCGGTGCGCCATCCCGATCACCACTCGGGTGATCCCCGCCTCGGCCGCCTCCGCGATCACCTCGTCGAGGATCGGCACCAGCATGTCCAGCCCCTCGATCGAGAATCGCGTCTTGCCGGGAAACGTGCGGTGCAGGAAGCGCTCGAAGGCCTCCACCTCGCTCAGGCGCTCGATGAGCGCCCGCGGATCGATCGGGTCGGCCGGCGCCCGGAACCGCCCACGCTCAGCCGCCTCCCGCAGCCACTCGCGCTCCTCCGGCACGAAGATGTGCGCGTAGTCGTAGCCGATCGACGAGCAGTACACGGCGCGGAGCCGCTCGATCGCGTCGAACGCAGTCCGCCCGGGATAGACGAGGGAACCCGCCACCAGGCTCGCCGGCAGCCGCTTGAGGTCCGCCTCGCTCACGCCGTGCGTCTCGGGCACGAGCGCGGGGTCGCCGGCCGGCGGGTCGCCGAGCGGGTCGATTCTCGCCGCCAGGTGGCCGTAGCGCCGGATCGCCTCGGCCAGATTCACCGCGCCGACGACGAGGTGCGCATCGACGGGCAGCGCCTCGACCGGACCGACGAGGTCGGCCGGCGGCGGCGTGAACGACGCCAGGAGCTCGCGCGTCTCCGGGTCGAGCGTCTCGGGATGCCGCCGATACCGCTCGTACAGCTCCTCGACGTAGGCGACGTTGATCCCGGTGAAGTCTTCCCAGCGCGGCACCATGCCCCTATCTTACTTACTCACAGTCGGTCCTGGGCGCAGGCGCGGCGCTTCGGCTCAGCGGGGCGAGGTCGGTCGCGCGCCGACGGTGAACGGTCGCGACCTGCGCGCCACGGTCAGGTCCGCCACGGACACGACCGCGTGGGCTGCATACGACCCGGGCGTGAGGTCGCCGATCGCCACCTCCGCGCGCGCAATCGCCCACGAGCTGCCGCCGCGGACGACGGCGGCCGGCACCTCGGCCACGAGCGCCCCGGTCGCCTCCTCGGTGACGCGCACCTGCACGCGCAGGCCGTCCAGCGCGAGGGTCGGGCGCCCGTACAGCTCCAGATACGCCACGAGCGCCCCCGAGGGCGCGCGGTCGACGACCGGCCTGAGCGGAACGCCCTCGGCCGGCGCCGGCTCGGCCAGCATCAGGTCGCTCACCTCGAGATCGCCGCTCGCCGGCAGGCCAGCGACAACCGCCCGCACCACGCTGCCCCGCCGGCCGAGCCGGTCGATGGCCGCGACCTTCAGGCTGTAGCGCCCGGGCGGGAGGAGCGCGGTGAGGGCGTGGCGCCCGCCATCGGTTGGCGCGGCACCGCTCGCCACGATCACCTGTCGCTCGTCGAGCACGATGAAGCCGATCGTGGCCTCGGAAGCCGCGCCCGCGCCCGTCTCGGCCTCGGCGCTCACCGCCACGCGGTACTGCGGGGCGCCGGGCTCGCGGTAGACGAAGGTGGCTACCCGTAGGGGCAGCTCGGTCGCCAGGCGCGTCTGGCGCAGCAACTGGACGAGCGCGTCCTCGGGGGTCGCGGCCGGCCCGACCGTCGGCGGATCGAGACGAAACGCCGACCGGGCCCGAAGCGCGCCGCCGCCGCGCGCGAGCGACACGTGGATGCGATGCAGCCGCCCGTCGCGGTCGCCGGGCTCGGCCTCGAACGCGAGCAGGTAGTGGCCCGCGAGCTCGCGGGCGATGCGCTCGAAGGGCGAGGGATCGCTCCCCACGAGCCGGAAGAGCGCGCCGCGCGCGGCGCCAGCCAGGCGCGCCAGCCCGTCTGCGCGCAGGCGGTCGTCCTCGGCCGCGCTGGGCGACACCCGATCCTGCGCCGCCTCGAAGACCGGCATCTCGAGCTGCAGCACGTAGACGGCCACCTGCGCCGCCTGCGCCGCCGCGGCCAGCTCGGCGAAATCGAAGAGCTGCGGCTCGGCGATGAGGCCCTCGGACAGCAGGACGAGCGTCTTCGGACCCTCCCGGTCCTTCAGCCGCTCGACGATCGCCGTAAGCGCGCGGACCGAGAGCCCCGTCTCCGTGCGCACCTGCTGGACGAGCGCGCGCGCCTCCTGCTCGATCTGCACCGGGCACGGGTCGCGCATGAAGTTGGTGTCCTCGAGGCGCCGGGGATTCTCCAGACGGCCGAGCGGGATGCCGCATTCGCGGCGCACGACCTCGTCCAGCCTCGCGCGGTGCCCCTGGGCGATGAACAACGCTTCGGCAACGCCGATGGTCACGGCGCCGGCGGAGAACTCCCCCTCGCCGACCAGCCGCTCGATCGCCCGGCGCGCGGCGTGACGGTCGGCCGTGGCGACGAGCGGACCCGGGCGCTGGAGACTCGCGACCGCCACCAGATCGGCGGGGTCGAGCGCGTCGACGAACGCCGCGGCGGCCCGGAGCGCCGCGGTGCCCTCGAGACGCCGGATGTGGCGCTGGTCGACCGCGATCACGACGAAGCGCCCCGCGTCGGGCCGCTCGTTCGAGCTGAAGTGGGGAGCCCGGCGGTCCGGGGAGCGCGCCGCGGCCGGAGGCTGCGGGATGAACTGCGCCGACACGACCCGCCGCGGGCGGCCGTCGACCTTCAGCGCGAAGTCCTCGGGGCCGAGCCCTTCGACGGGGCGGCCGTCGGCGTCGTGCACACTCACGTCCACGGTGACGAGGTCGATCCCCGAGCGGAAGACCGTCGACTGCCGGGCCCGAGCTGCCGGCACCGCCACGAGGCCGACGACACCGGCCGCAACCGCGAACGCTGGGACGACCGCGAGCCAACGGGACATGGGCGGTAGGCGTAGTGTAGCTCAGGCCCCTCACGGCTGCCTCCTCCCGGCCGGCGGCCGCGTCTCGGACGCGCACGACGGTGGTACACTGGCAGGACACGTGCCGCCGGGCGGCGGCACGCGACCGATAGCCCTCGCGAGGCGTCCCAATTTCGAATGTCGACCCGGACGCGAGTCGCTGCGATCGCCGCGACGTTCTGGATGGCCGCCACGCCGGGCTGCTCGAGCGCCTCGCGCACGCTCGATGGCCCCGCCGCCGATGTCCGCGCCCTCACGGGCGCCCACACGCGCGTCGTCTGGGTCCAGGGCGACGGCACCGACCCCTTCGCGGCGGGCGACCAGCTTGTCCTCATGGGCTTCGATACCGACGAGGGCCGAGGGGAACGGGCGATCCTCTCCGCGCGCCGCAGTTATGTGAAACCGATGCTCACGCCCCGCGGCGACCGCATCGTCTTCTCGAGCCGGCCGGACCCCGGCCCTCCGGAGATCTTCATCGTGGGGTGGGACGGCTCCGGGTCGAGGCGGCTCGCCCCCGGCTTCGCCCTCGCGGTGTGGCAGGACCCGGCGAGCGGCCGCGAGTGGGTCTACGCCGGCAGGGACAATCGCAAGTTCGAGTTCGCCACGGTCGTCCGGTTCCCGATCGACGACCCGCGCGCCGAGCAGGGCGTCTGGAGCCAGCGCCCGGTGAGCGGCGACACGTTTCAGGTCTCGCCCGACGGGCGCCTGGCCGGCGGTCTGTTCCCGTGGCCCGACGCCGGCGTAGCCGAGCTTCCGAACCGGACGTGGCGTCGGTTCGGCGAAGGCTGCTGGACGGCCCTCGCAGACCCGGGGACGCCCCTGTTCTGGTACTTCGACGGCGCGCACCGCAACCTCACGCTCGTCGACGTGCGCGGAGACCGACGCTGGGTGGTCAACATCAACGGGGCGCCGGGATTCCGGAACGCGGAAGTCTACCACCCGCGCTGGTCCAATCATCCGCGCTTCCTGGCCATCACCGGTCCGTACAACCGCGGTGGAGAGAATCAGGTGCGGAGCGGGGGCGCGCAGACCGAGGTGTACCTGGGGCGCTTCAGCGCCGACTTCACCCGGGTCGAACGCTGGGTCCGCGTGACCTACAACAACGGCGGTGACTCGTATCCCGACGTGTGGATTGACCGCGCGCGCAGCCCACACGCTGTCCGCGCGGCGGGACCGGTCGGACCCTCGGCTGCGAAGGGACCAGAACGCGTCCCGGGGGCCGGCGCGCAAGCCGCTGCCCTCCCCGGGCGGCTCGTCGTCGAGGCCAGGCTGGTCCGGACGACGGCCGTGCCGTCCCCGCAGGCGATCGCCCCGTATCGCCACGCGCTCGTGGTGAACGCGTACGAGGTGGCGGCGGTGCTCGAGGGGCGCTATCGCGAGCGGACGCTGCTGGTCGCGCAGTGGGCGATTCGCGACGGCCGAGTCCTCCAGAGCGCCGCCAGAAGGCCGGGGCAGGTCTATCGCCTCACGGTGGAGCGCTTCGACGCGCATCCCGAGCTGGAAGGGGAACGGCTCATCATGGACGATGACCTGCCAGCCCTTCCGCTGTTCTATGACGTCGGGACGCCCTGACGCATGGTCTTCAGCTCGTACGTCTTTCTGTTCTATTTCCTCCCGGCGGCGCTCGCCCTCTACTACGCCGCGCCGCGGCGCGCGAAGCACCTCGTCCTCACGATCCTGAGTTACGTCTTCTACGGGTGGGCGAACCCGCTCTTCATCACGCTGCTCCTCGTCTCGACGGTCATCGACTACACGGCGGGCCTCGTGATCGCGGGACCGCGGCGGCCGGGCAGCGGGCCCGGTGTGCCGCTCGACCCGTCGGCGCCGCGGACACGGTGGCAGCGCGCAGCGCTCGTCGCGTCCATCGTGACCAACCTGGGCCTGCTCGGCTTTTTCAAGTACTTCAACTTCGCCGCGTCGAACGTCGACGCGCTCGTCGACGCGCTGGGGCTCTCCGGGCTCGACCTGGACGTCGCCTTCAAGGTGACGCTGCCGCTCGGAATCAGCTTCTACACGTTCCAGTCGATGAGCTACACGTTCGACGTCTACCTCGGGCGCGCCGCGGCCATTCGCAGCTTCGTCGGCTTCGCGTGCTACGTGTCGATGTTCCCGCAGCTCGTGGCCGGGCCGATCATCCGGTTTCGGGAGGTCGCCGACCAGCTCCAGGCGCGCACGCACACGGCGGCGAAGTTCGCGCGCGGCGTCGCCTTCTTCTCGCTGGGGCTCGCCAAGAAGGTTCTGCTCGCCAACCCGTGCGGCAAGGTCGCGGACCTGGCGTTCGAGGCCGGCTCGCTCGGGACGCTCGACGCCTGGTTCGGCGTGACCGCCTACGCCTTCCAGATCTACTTCGACTTCAGCGGCTACTCGGACATGGCCATCGGCCTGGGCCTGATGTTCGGGTTCGTCTTCCCCAAGAACTTCGACTCGCCGTACCTCTCCCAGTCCGTCACCGAGTTCTGGCGGCGCTGGCACATCTCGCTGTCGACGTGGCTCCGCGACTATCTGTACCTGCCCCTGGGGGGCAACCGCAAGAACCCGGGGCGCACCTACGTCAACCTGTTCGTCGTGATGCTGCTCGGCGGCCTATGGCACGGCGCCGCCTGGAACTTCGTCGTCTGGGGCGGTCTCCACGGCGTCCTGTTGGCGCTCGAGCGCGCGCGGGGCAAGCGCCCGCTCTACGACCGCCTGCCGCAGCCCGCGCGCGTGGCACTCACATTCCTCCTCGTGCTCTTCACCTGGGTCTTCTTCCGCGCGCCGGACCTGCCGGCGGCGCTGCGCTACTGCGGCGCCATGGTCGGCCTGAACGGGGTCCACGACGCCGCCCTGTTGATGCCGGAGCTGCTCTACCAGCCGTACTTGCTGGTCACATGGGCGACGGCCGCCGGCGTGACCTGGTTCGCGCCGCAGACGTGGGACTGGACGAGAAGGCTGCCCGCGTGGAAGGCCGCCGTCGTGACGGCGGTGCTCGTCGCGTCGATCGTGGTGCTCACGACGCAAGCGTACAACCCGTTCATCTACTTCATCTTCTGACCTGCCATGCCGACGCCGCCGAGGATTGCGAGCCGAGGGCCCACCCGCGAAGAAGTCGCGCGAATCGAGGTCGGCTACACGACGATCTCGACGAGGACCGCGAGGTCGCTCGTGGCGGCGTTCGTCCTGGCCATCGGGATCGTGCCGGTCGCGGAGGGGCTCGGCGTCGTGGCTGCGGCGGCGCCTGACGGCGGCAGCACGGCGTGGGCCTACCTCGCCGGGCTCGGCGGCCAGGCCCGAGCGGCGTGGCGGCAGGCCGACCTCGCGGAGGGAACGGCCACCTGGTGGCAGCGCCTCGTCGCCGCCAATCGGGCCGCCCTCGGGGCCCTCGACGAGTTCCAGGAGGCGCTCGACCGCGAAGCGCGCATCGGACGACTCCTGCGCCCTCGCGCGCAGCTCCTGCTGAGCAGCTGGCTCGGTGCCGGCAACGAGCGCGTCTACTGCGGACGCGACGGCTGGTTGTTCTACCGCGCCGACGTCGAGCACGTCACGGGACCGGGATTCCTGACGCCCGCGTGGCTCCGGGCGCGCGTAGCCGGCGGGAAAGAATGGACCCACCCACCGCAACCGGACCCTCGCGAGGCCATCCGTCGCTTCAAGCGCGATCTGGACGCGCGCGGCATCGCGCTCGTCCTGATGCCGACGCCGGTCAAGCCGACGATCCACCCCGAGCGGCTCGCCGGCACCGACCACGGCTGGTCGGGACCGGTCCAGAATTCGTCCTACGCGCGGCTGGTCGAGGACCTCGAGCGCGACGGCGTGCTCGTCTTCGACCTCGCCCCCGCGCTCCTCGAGCGGTCCCGGGCGACGGGGCTCGCCCAGTATCTCGCCGCCGACACGCACTGGCGTCCCGAGGCCGTCGAGTTCGCGGCCGCGCAGCTCGCGGCCTACCTCCGCGCGCACGTGGCGCTCGAAGAGGTTCCCGACCCGGGCTACCGGCGGGTGCCGCGCGAGGTCACGAGCACGGGCGATACGCTGGCGATGCTCAACCTGCCGGGCACCCAGAGGCGGTATCCGCCGGAGGCCGTCGTGATTCACCAGGTCGTCGGGCCGGACGGCTCGCCCTGGCGCCCGTCGCGCTCGGCGGACGTCCTGGTCCTGGGCGACAGCTTCAGCAACGTCTACTCGCTCGCGTCGCTGGGGTGGGGCGAGGCGGCGGGCCTCGTCGAGCAGCTCAGCTACGCGCTGCGCCGGCCGGTCGACCGCATCGTCCAGAACGACGATGGCGCGTTCGCGACGCGGGCGCTGCTTCGGCGCGACCTGGCTGTCGGTACCGACCGCCTGGCCGGCAAGCGCGTCGTCATCTACCAGTTCGCGACGCGGGAGCTCAGCCAGGGCGACTGGAAGATCCTCGACCTGCCCCGGCGCGTGCCGGCGAGCCCGTGAGCTGGCGGTCTCCGGAGGAAAGCCGCGTGTCTCGACTCTTCCGCGGTGCGATCGACACACCCCTCGGCCAGATGGTGGCGCTCGCCACGAACGAGGGCCTCGCGGCCCTGGAGTTCGTCGAGCGCCCCAGGCTCGCCCGTCTCGACGCTCGGGTGGCGCGCTACTTCCCGTCGGCCGAGTTCCACGACGAACCCTCGCACCCGGTGATCGTCCTGGCGGAGCGTTGGCTCGCGGAGTACTTCGCGGGCGAAGGTGCCGACCCGCGGGGCGTGCCGCTCGACCTGCGCGGCACGCCGTTCGAACTGATGGTCTGGCGGCGGCTGCTCGACATCCTGCCCGGGGCCACCCGCACCTACGGCGGGCTCGCGCGGGCGCTCGGGCGTCCCAACGGGGCGCGGGCCGTCGGGCTTGCCGTCGGCGCCAACCCGGTCAGCCTCATCGTCCCCTGCCACCGCGTCGTGGGCCAGGACGGCGCGCTCACCGGATACGGTGGTGGCCTCCATCGCAAGGCGTGGCTCCTCGAGCACGAGCGCCGGTGGACACCCGCGCGCCAGCCCGGCCTCTTGTGACGTAGGGGCCGGGCGCCCATCACCTCGACGCGCCGGTCGGGGGGGTGGCGCGGCACCGGCTCGGCGCGCCTCACCTGACGAGGTGCCCGATCAATGTGTTGGAAGGACTCTCGCACACCCAACACGTCCTGCACACGAACCCAAAAAGGGTGCCGATGCACCACTGACTCTCGACGACCGTCGTAGACCCGACCGGGCAGGGGCCCGGCGGCGGGGGCTGGGGCGGCGGTCCGTTCGTGCACCCGGAGTCCGACCTTTGTACCCCCGGGTCCAGTGTCAAGCTGACGGCCGCGTCTTTGTAGATAGCTGGTCCCAGTTCCGGCGACGGCCCTGGCGGTCCCGGCGGGCCCGGCGGCCCCTGCGGCCCCGGCAGACCCGCCGGGCCCTGCTCACCCTGAGGCCCCGGCGGCCCCGGTTCGCCCTGGTCGCCCTTCGGGCCAACCGCCCCGATGGTCAGATCGAAGGCGTCAGTGTCACGGGCCGCGGGCCCGCGCGAGACGACGAGCAGATAGGAGCCGGGCGTTGTCGACGCCCACGCGGGCAGCTCCGTGATGATGAGCGAATCGCTGGCGCTGTCGACCCGCAACTCCTGATCGTTCAAGAAGACCCGCGGCGACCACCCGACGCGGCCTCTCCCCTCCTCCGCTCCGTGCTCCCCGGGCCTCCTCGGCGGCCCGGTGAAGTGTTCGCCCGTGATGGCGATCGTCTGACTGCCGAAATCAGCGACGGCGCTCAGAATGAGGACGTGCCCACGGGCTCGCTGTCCGTCGGCAAGGACCGCACCCGCGACAGGCTGAGCGCGACTGCGATTGCGACGATCAGTCGTCGGCGCATAGGTCACCTCCTATGCCGGACCGAGAACCACAGCGTGCCCGGTCCCGCCGCGACCGGCCAGGGGGGTTCCCGCACGATTTCCACATACCGCCGCACATGGGGGTCGTGTGGATTCACCGTGTCGGGCGCAGCCCGCGACCGCCTCAGCCGAGGTCGGAGAGGCGCTTCAGGGCATAGCGCACCAAGGCGTGGCTGCCGGTGAGCGACAGCTTCTGGCAGATGTTCGTCCGGTGATTCTCGACCGTCCGATAGTGGATCCCCAGCGCGTCGGCGATCTCCTTGCTCGTCTTGCCCTCGGCCACGAGCTTGAGCACCCGCCGCTCGGCGGGCGTCAGGACCGACAGTTCGGGCGGTGCCGACTTTCCAGTGCCCTTCGCCCCGCGCCGCACCAGGTGCGTCGTCACCGCGGGGCTCGTGAAGTGCAGGCCGCGCGCGACAGCCCGAATGGCTTGCACGATCTCCACGAGCGCGGCGTCCTTCAGGACGTACGCGGCGGCGCCAGCGGCGAGCGCGGCGTCGTACAGTTCGGGGTCGGCGTGCACCGTGAGGACGATGACCCGGACGGGATTCCCCTCGTCGCGGACCGCGCGCAGCACCCCGAGCCCGTCGAGACTCGGCATCGCCAAATCTACGACGGCGATGTCGGGCCGGCTGGCGCGGATTCGCGCCAGCGCCTCGACGCCGTCGGCTGCCTCCGCGACCACCCGCAGGTCCGCTTCGGCCTCGACCACCTGGCGGATCCCCGCGCGCACGATCGGGTGATCGTCAGCGACGAGAATCCGCGTCTCGGACGGCATGCGACCTTCGGCGAGGAACGTCGAGAAGAACCCGCACAATGGTGCCCCGCCCCGGGCCCGAATCGAGATGCCAGACGCCGCCGATCATCCCGGCGCGCTCGGCCATGCTCGCCAGCCCGAGGCCGCGACCTCCACCTTCCAGGACCTGCTCGGGCGAGCACCCATGCCCGTTGTCCCGGACCCTGACCTCGATCCGTCCCTCTCTGCGGCCGAGCACCACCTCGGCCTCTGCGGCTCCGCTGTGCCTGATGATGTTGGCGACGGCCTCCTAGAGGATGCGAAACAAGCCCGCCTGCACCTCCAGGTCCAGACTCGAGCACACATCGTCGATCGAGACGCTGAAACGGATGCCTGAAGCCTCCTCGGCGTCTCGAATCATGCCAACGAGCGCGGGACCGAGTCCGAGTCGATCGATCTGGTACGGGCGCAGGGACCGGGCGACCCGGCGCACCTCGTCGAGGGCAGCGCGCGTGGCGTCGCCGATCTTCTCCAGGTGATCCCGGATCGGCTGGCCGTCGGCTCCCCCACCGAGGGCGAGGAGTGCGCGCTTCCGGATAATCGCGAGGCGCTGGCCGACGCCGTCGTGGAGCTCGGCCGCAACCCGTCGGCGCTCGGCCTCCTGCGCCTCGATCAAGCGACGCGAGAAGGCCACCTGTCGCGCGTGGCGGCGCTGCAGGATGCGCACGCGGGCTCGGTAAAGGCCGAGGGCCAGGGCAGCCAGCCCGAGCGCGCCGGCAACCCGGGCGTGCCAGGTCTGCCACCACGCCGGAGCGGCGAGAAGGACGACCGTGGCCTCGCTCGGCGACCACGCGCCGCGGGCGTTCGACGCCGCCACGCGGAACGTGTAGACGCCAGGTGCCAGTCGCGCGTAATGCGCGACCCGCTGTGCCCCCACGTGTACCCACCCCTCGTCGTGGCCCTCGAGCCGGTAGCGGAAGCGTACCCCTTCCGCCGCCGACAAGCTGAGGGCGGTGAAGTGAATCTCGACGCCGTGCCGGCCGGGCGGCACGTCCACGCGCGGACCGGTGGCCACCGTGGCACCGTCGACCAGCACGCGCTCGATGAAGACGGGCGGCCCCGGGCCGGCGGCGCGCGCCTCTGGATCGATGACCGCCACGCCGTCGATGGTCGGGATCCACAGGCGCCCGTCCCGTGCCAGCCAGCCGGAGGGCTGGGTGCCGCCGTTCGTCTCGCTCACCGGCATGCCATCTGCAGCTGTGTAGAGCATCGGCCACAGGCGCGAGCGGTGCCCCGCCAGGTACTCGTCCAGTTCGCGCCGCGGGATGCGCGAGACGCCGCGGTTGCCGGTCATCCAGAACGTGCCGCGGCCGTTTTCGATGATACGCGACACCACGTCCTCCGCCAGACCGTCGCGCGTCGTCAACGCCGCGAACCGCCCGTCGCGAAAGCGCGCGAGGCCACCGCCGTAGGTGCCGATCCAGAGGGCCCCTTCCTCGTCCTCGTGAATCGCCCGCACGTAGTCGTGGGGCAGGCCGTCGGCCCGGGTGAAATTCGTGAACCGCCCGTCCGCGAAGCGGCTCATGCCGCCGACTGTCCCCACCAAGAGCGCTCCCTTCCGATCGGAGGTCACGAACCGCACGTCGTCGTTCACCAACCCCTCGATGGTGGTGAACCAGGTGAGCCGGTCGCCGCTCAGTCGCGCGAGCCCGCGCGCCGTGCCCACCCAGAGGTTACCCCGCGGGTCCTCGTGCAGGGCGTAGACCGCGCGGGCAATGCCCGCCGGTTCGAATGCGGGAGCCGTGCGACGAACCAGCCCTGCGAGCGTGCCGACCCACAGGTGGCCCGCGCGGTCCTCGAGGAGGGCCGCCACGCAGAGGTTCGGCAGGCCGTGACGGCGCTCGTACACGGAGACCCGCCCGGCGTCGAGCTCCACCAGCCCTCCGCACCAGGTACCGAGCCAGATCGTGCCGCGACGGTCCTCGACAATGGGAAGCACGGACCGGGCGGGCAAGCCGTCCTGGCAGGTCAACGCGCCCACCTCGCCAGGCCGCCAGCGAGTCACGCCCGAGATGTCGTAGCCGACCCACGCATTGCCCGCGCGGTCGAACGTGACGGCGCGTACGAGGTCGGGGCCGGGGACGCGACGGTCGCGCTGCAGAATCTCGAATCGCCCCTGCTCGAATCGCACGAGGCGTCCGCCGATCAGTCCGAACCACAGCGCGCCGTCGGGTGCCTCGACCGCGAGGTTCACGACGAGCGGCGCTGGCGCGAATGCGCGAAACGCCGTCACCCGCCCCGCCGAGACGCGGGCGAGACCACCGAGTCCGCCGGCCCATAGCGCCCCACCCCTGTCGACCACCATGGTCGTGAAGGTCCGGATGCCGGGGACCGGGATGCGCTCAGCTCCATGGCGGCTCAGGCGGTGAAGACTGTCGGAGCCGACCCACAAGGTTCCGTCGGGCCCCAGCGCGAGGGCGTAGGCGGGGCGGTGGGTTTCGAGCTCACGCGCGACCTGACCATCCTGGATGCTCCACACCCCATCCGTCGTCCCGACCCAGGTCGTGTCGTCAGCGGCCTCCAGGACGCTGTAGATGCGAAGCGACGGCAAGTAGAGCCTGAGGCCCGCGGCGGCCCAGCGGACAAGACCGCGCTCGGTGCCGATCCAGACACCACCATCCCGACCTTCGACCAACTGGGTGACACCGGCGGACGGAAACCCCTCGGCTCTGCCGATGGTGAACAGGCGTCCTCCGCGGGCCAAGCACGTCACGCTGCCGTTCTCCGTGCCCACCCACAGGTCGCCGCGCGTGGTCTCGAGCAGAGCCGTGACGCGGTTGCTCCGCAGGGCTGGGGTGCTGGCGGTCGTGAGTCCCGTGAACTGCAGGCCGTCGAACCGGACGAGGCCCCCGAGCGTGGCCAGCCAGAGCTGGCCGTCGCGGGTCTGCACGATGCTCGTGACGCTGTTTTGCGGCAGGCCCTCGTCGGTCGTCCAGGTGCGCGCCACGAGGCGCGGGGCGGCCATCTTCTCGCCGGACCCGGCCGCGCGCACAAGCGGTGCCGCGAGGATCCCCTCGACCGCGAGCGCGGCAGCCGCTCCGAAGGCAGCAACGGCTCCCTTCACCCCGGGGCTCAGCCTGAAAGGGGATGATCGTGGTCCGTGGCGCGGGCGATGTCAAGCGCCGCGCGCCGTGCCCCACGAAGTCGCGCTCGTCCGCCGGATCCGCCCGCGTGTCACGACAGGCGCACGCCAGAGGGCACGGTGCCGCCAGCCACGGTGGCGTCACTCCGGCGCGAGCGGCCCCGGCACCTCGACCGGTGGGGGGACGACGCGGATGAACTGACCGCGTTGCAGCAGCTCGCGGCCCCTGCCGCCTCGGCCGGTCACCTCGTACTTGGCCGTGCTGATGGTCTGCTCGGCGCCGCGGCTCGTCTCGACGGTCAGCAGGTCGCGGTCGCCCTTCGACGCGATGAACCCGAGGACGCGGTCCTCGTCCTTCCGGATCTTGATGAGCCGGACACCTTTGCCCGGCCCCGAGAGGACATTGATGTCCTCGACGCGGCACAGCATCGCGCGCGCCGCGCGCGTCGCGGCGATGACGACCTCCGCGCCGCACACGGCGCTGACCCCGACGACCTCAGCCCCCTCGGCTGGTCGCGCGAAGCGCCGGCCGGCGCGCGTCGACGGCTCCTTGAACGGCGCCAGGCTGAAGCGCAGGGCGTAGCCGTCGGAGGTGACGGCGAGGGCGTGCGTGGGTGGGGTCTCGCCCTCGCGCGCCGAATGGATCTCGCCGGTGGCGCGCGGGTCGAGGCTGAGCGCCGCCACGACGCGCTCGCCGTCCCGCAGCTTGAAGAGCCGCTGAATGGGCTCGCCGTAGCCAGTCGACGCCGGCACGTCGACGATGCGGCAGGTGTAGGCGACGCCGAAGTTCGTGAAGAACACGCAGGTGGCCCGCGTGCTGCCGGCGAAGCAGGCGAGCACCGCGTCGCCCTCGCGCAGGCGGGTCGACTGGAGATCCTTCACCTCCTTCTGCCGCTTCACCCACCCGTCCCGCGACACGATCACGACGTTGTCTTCCTCGGCGATGAACTCGTCGGGCGAAAACTCGACGTCCGCCTCGGCCTGGATGAGGGTGCGGCGCCGGTCGCGTCGGGGGTCCGCGTACTGCTTCGCGATCGTCGCGACCTCCTCGCGCACGATCTTCCAGCGGCTCGCCTCGCTCCTGAGCCGCCCGGCGATCTCCTTCGCGCGCTGCCGCTTCTCCTCGAGCTCTCGCCGGATCACCAGGATCTCGAGCCGGGCCAGGCGGTAGATCTTGAGCTCGAGGATCGCGTCGGTTTGCTCGGCATCCAGCGGGAACCGCGCCATGATCTTGGCCGCCGCGTCGGCCTTCCCCTCCGACTTCCGGACGAGGCGCAGCACCTCGTCCAGCGCGTCGAAGACGACCTCGAAGCCCTCCAGGAGATGGATGCGCTTGCGGAGCGCCGCGAGCTCGTGCTCGAGCCGGCGCGTCACGACCTCGAGGCGGAAGCGCAGGAAGTGCCACAGGATCGACTTCAGGTCCAGCCGCTCCGGCCGGCCCACCTCGGGGTGCTCCGTGGGGACGAGGCAGGTCAGGTTGACGGGGAAGTTCGTCTGGAGCGGCGTGTGCTTGTAGAGATACGCCATCACCTTCTTTTCGTCCGCGTCCTTCTTGAGCTCGAGCGCGATGCGGACGTCTTCCGTCGACAGATCCTTGACGTCGACGAGGGCGGGCAGCTTGCGCGACAGCACGATCTCGCCGATGCGCTCGACGAGCTGGGCCTTGTTCACCGTGTACGGGACGCTCTCGATGTAGATCGTCTTGGTCGAGCGCGTCTCGGGGCCGATGTCCCAGGTGCCGCGGACCCGGAGCGTTCCCGAGCCGGTCCGGTAGATCCGCCGGATCTCCTCGGGCGTGTTCATCACCTGCCCGCCGGTGGGAAAGTCCGGACCTTTGATGTACCGGCAGAGCTGCGCCGAGGTCAGGTCCTCGTTGTCGATGAGCTTCAGGAGCGCCGTGCAGACCTCGCCGAGGTTGTGGGGCGGAATGTTCGTGGCCATCCCGACGGCGATGCCCGTCGCGCCGTTGACGAGCAGGTTGGGCACGCGCGCGGGCAGGACAACCGGCTCGGTCTTCGTCCCGTCGTAATTGGGCCGGAACGGCACGGTGTCCCGGTCGATCTCGGCGAGCAGCTCGTCGCTCATCCGCGCCAGACGGCACTCGGTATAGCGCATCGCCGCGGGGGCATCGCCGTCGAGCGACCCGAAGTTGCCCGAACCCTCGACGAGCGGATAGCGGAGCGAGAAGGGCTGGGCCAGGCGGACGAGCGTCTCGTAGATCGCCGCGTCGCCGTGCGGGTGATAGCCGCCCATTACGTCGCCCACGACCTTCGCGCACTTCCGCGGCTTCGCGTCGGACGTCAAGTTCTGCTGCCACATCGTGTAGAGGATGCGGCGCTGCACCGGCTTCAGGCCGTCGCGCACGTCCGGGAGCGCGCGCGCCGTGATGACCGACAGGGCGTAGTTCAGGTAGCGGGTCTCGGCGACCTCGTGCAGCGCGACGACGTCACCGGGCGAGGCGCCCGGCGCACCGCCGGCCGCCCCGGCCGCCCCAGGAACACCCTCCAGCGTGTCGAACAGTCCCGGATTGCCGCCGCGCGCCCGCCGCCGCTTCGTCGTCCCCATCGTGAATCGTCCGGTCCCCGTGTCCCGCGCCGGCAGGATAGACCATCGACCGCCAACCGGCAATGTCGCACGCCCGCCTAGCTCCGTGCCGGCTCGATCTCGACGACGATCTGGCGCCACTTCTCGCGGCGGAACCGACCCACGCTCAGGCCCGCGCGCGCGGCGTGGCCGAGCAGAATCCCGACCCAGATGTCGAGCGGCTCGAGCCCTCGGAGCGCGTCGAACGCTGCGCACCAGCCGAGCGGCACGGCGAGCTGCGAGATCACCGTGATGTAGAACGGGCCCCGCGTGTCCCCCGTCCCCTGCAGCCCCCCGGTGTAGGCGAGCGCCACCGTGACGAGCACGCCCGACACGCTCAGCACGCGCAGCAGCGCGCCGCCGATGGCCAGCACGCGCGGATCGATCATGCCGAAGACGCCGAGCAGCCACCCGGGCACGAGCAGGAACGTCACCCCCACGCCAGCGGCCACGCCGAGGCCCAGACGCGCGGCGGCGTGCACCGCCTCGACGGTGCGGTCGGGCCGGCCGGCGCCCAGATTCTGGCCCGCCACCGCCGCCGTCGCCCCCATCAGGCCCGACGCCGTCCAGGTCACGAGCGAGAAGAGCTGCGTGTAGGCGATGGCGTAAGCGGCCTGCGCCGCCGCACTCTCCGCGAGCGACCCGATGAACCTCAGGAGGATCACGCCGCCCACGTTCATCGCCACGCCCTGGAACCCCGCGGGCAGGCCGAAACGGAACAGGGCCCGGATGATCCCCCAGTCGGGTCGCCAGCTCATCCCCCGCGGAAAGCGCACCACGAGCTGGCCACTCGCGATCAGCCACACGCCGAGGGCCGACGCCACGCCGCTCGCCATGACCGTGCCCATCGCCGCGCCGAGAGTGCCGAACGCCGGAATGGGCCCGAGACCGCGAATCAGGACGATGTTGAGGGCGATGTTCAGAAGCGTGATGAGAACGCCAAGCCGGAGCGGAGTTCGCGCGTCGCCCGCCGAGCGCAACGCGCCCCCGAGCATGAAGAACACGAGCAGGCCCGCGCTGAACACGAACATCGTCCGCAGATACGGCAGCGCCTCGGCCTTCACCTCCGGAGCGGCGCGGACCAGGTCCAGCAGCCACGGCGCGGCGAGATAGCCGAAGGGGGCCATCACGAGCGACGCGAGCACCACCGAGGTGAGGAACGCCTGGCAGACCGTGCGATTGACCTTGTCGGGCTCGCCCGCGCCGGCGAACCGGGCGACGAGCACGGCCATGCCCGTGTAGAGCGAGCTCACGAAGACGATCACGACCAGGAAGATCTGCCAGCTGACCCCGATGGCGGCGTTCCCTACGTAGCCGACGTAGTGCCCGACCATCACGTGATCGACGATGCCCTGGACGCCGCCCACGACGTTCTGGAGCATCGTCGGCCACGCCAGCTTCCACACCGCTCGGGTGATGGGGCCTTCGACGAGGGAGCGGTCGAACGGGCGCGAAGACGAACCTACGGGCGATCCCGCCATCGGGCGTACCGTGCCACTGCGGCGCGTTCTGCGATTCTACTTGCGGGCGGCGAGCGGCGTCGAATACCTCAAATCCGCCCCGACCTCACCCCCCCGAGGCCGCGGCGGCGCCTGTCGCGCACCTCGAGTCGGCCGCCTGGGCCCGGAATTCGGCAGCGGAGCGGCCTGCCCCGCTCACCGCAGCGTCCGGTCGAGCTCGAGGAGCGTCCGAAGGAGAACGTTCGCCCCATTGGTGATCGCCTCGGGGGTCGAGTACTCCTTCGCCGTGTGGCTGTAGCCGCCCACGCTCGGGACGAAGATCATGCCCATCGGCCCGAGCCGAGACAGGCTCTGCGCATCGTGACCGGCTCCGCTCGGCATCGCGAGCGTGGTGAGCCCGAGGCCGCGCGCGGCGCTCTCGATCACGCGCTGAATCCGCTCGTCCGCCAGGGCCGGGTCGTGATGGTCGACGGGCTCGAGCCGGAACTGCGTACCGGTCTCGGGTCCGACGCGCTCGGCCAGCGCCCGCGCCTGGTCGAACAGCCGATCGATCGTCCGCCGGTCGAGGTCGCGAACCTCGAGCGTCAGCTCCACGCGCCCGGGAATGACGTTCGGCGCCCCCGGCTCGACGCGGAGCTGTCCGACCGTCATGACGTGCCGGCCGGGCGTCTCGCGCGCGAGCCGATGCACGCCGTCCACGAACCGCGCGGCCGCCACGAGCGCATCCCGCCGCCGACGCATCGGCGTCGTCCCCGCGTGGTTGGCTTCGCCCTCCACGGTCACGCGCCACCAGCCGATCCCGACGATGCCCTGGACGACGCCGATGTCGAGACCCTGTTCGTCGAGGATACCGCCCTGCTCGATGTGGAGCTCAAGGTAGGCGGCGATCTCGCCAGGCCGACGGCGCACCGAGGCCAGGCCCGACGGGTCGCCGCCGATGAAGGCGATCCCCTCGCGGCGGGTGCGTCCGCTCGCGTTCCGCACCTCCAGGTCGGCTTCGGTGAGCTCCCCGCTCAGGGCGCGGCTCCCCACCAGACCGCCTTCTTCGTTCTGAAAGATGTCGACCTCGACCGGGTGACGCGTCTCGATGCCGCGATCGCGAAGCGTCTCCACCACCTCGATGGCGGCCATCGATCCGACGCACCCGTCGTAGCGGCCGCCTTCGGGGACCGAATCGATGTGCGAGCCCATCACGAGCGGCGGCGCCGACGGGTCGCGGCCGGCCCGGCGCCCCACGAGGTTGCCGGCGGCATCGACCCGCACGTCGAGCCCGGCCTGGCGCATGCGATCGAGCACCCACGCCCGCGCCTGGCGGTCCTCCTCGGTGTAGGCGACCCGCGTCACGCCGCCCTGCGCGTTGCGTCCGAACTTCGACAGCGCCTCCAGCCGCGCGTTGAGCCGGGCGCCGTCGACGGTGGGCCCCGCCGGCCCGCGCTGGCCGAGTGCGAGCAGGCTGGCCGCGAGCAGGGCTCCCGCGGCCCGCCGCCGGGACCGCCCGACGCGCCCCGCGCCGTCGCCGATGTCCCGCGCCATGGTCGCGCCTCCCGGTTTATCGAACGAGTCCGAGCAGCCGCGCTGCGTTGCCGCCGAGGATTGCCTGCTGGTCGGCTTCCGGAATCGGCAGCGCACGGATGCTCTCCTGCATCGCGCGCAAGCTCCCGATCTGGTGCGGGTAGTCGCTGCCCGCCAGGAGACGGTCGGCGCCGGCGAAGCTCACCGCCAGCATGAGCGCGGCGGGGTCGAAGTTGACCGTGTCGTAATAGCAGCGCTTCAGGTAGTCGCTCGGCGGGCGCTCGATATGCTCGCGGCACTCGCGGAAGGCGTGATAGCCGCGGTCGAGGCGCTCGGCCAGATACGGGATTGCGCCGCCCAGGTGCGCGAGCACCCAGGTGATGCGCGGGAAGCGCGCCATCACGCCGCTAAAGACCAGCCTGGCCGCCGCGAGCGTCGTGTCGAGCGGGAACCCGACGAGCGGCATCAGCCAGTAGTCGGTCATGGCCTCCACCCCGACGGGGTGGATCGGGTGGATGTAGAGCACCGCGCCGAGCTCGTCGGCCTTCTCGTAGAGCGGCCAGTAGCGCGCGTCGGCCAGGGGCACGCCGTTGACGTTGCTGAAGAGCATGGCACCGCGCAGGCCGAGCGACCGACACGCGCGCTCGAGCTCGGCGACCGAAGCCTTCGGGTCGTTAAGCGGGAGCGTCGCGAGGGCGGTAAAGTGGGTCGCCCGCGTGGAGGCGATCGCCGTCAGGGCGTCGTTGACCATCCGAGCCCAGGCCGCGGCGCGCTCCGGTGTCTCGACGTGCACGCCGGGCGAGGTAAACGTCAGGACCTGAAGGTCGACGCCGGCCTCCTCCAGCACCCGCTCCCGGTGGTCGATGTCGCGGTGCCCTCGCACGACGACGTTGTAGTCGCCGGGATAGTGCAGGAGCGGCTGGCCGTGCGCGTCGAATGTCACCCGCACGGCCGTCGGGCCGGCCTGCAACGCGTCGAGGTAGCTCTGCGGATAAAAGTGGTTGTGGAAATCGACGATGCGCATCGATGTGGGAGCGACGATACCACAACCCAGCCCTCGTCGGCATATACTGAAAGCAAGCTGACAGCTCGGCGGATGAACACCGGCTCCGGGTCGCCGCGCGCGGGCGAACCCGGGGCTTTCGCAACGGAGGCACGCAACCCATGTACCCAGACTTCTTCACCGCGCCCATGCGCGAGGAGCTGACGCGGCTGGGCGTCAAGGAGCTGCGGACCGAGCAGCAAGTCGACGAGGCCATCGGGAACACCCCGGGGATCGTGATGGTGGTGGTGAACTCGATCTGCGGGTGCGCGGCGGGCAAGATGCGCCCGGGCGTGGCGCTCGCGCTCCAGCACCCGGTGCGGCCGGACCTGGTGACGACCGTGTTCGCCGGCGCCGACATCGAGGCGACGGCGCGGGCCCGGAGCTACTTCACCGGCTACCCGCCCTCGTCGCCGTCGATCGCGCTCCTCAAGGACGGTCAGCTCCTCTTCATGATGGAACGGCGGGACATCGAGAACCAGACCCCGGAGGCGATCGCCGCGCGACTGGTCGAGGCGTTCGAGCGGTGCTGCGCGCGACCGGTGGCCTGAGGGCGGGGCCCTGCGGCCCGCCAGGGCCTCGTCGGTGCGAGTCCCGAGGCCCGCTCGGCTCGTCGCGCCCGGCCGCGGCGGGTCGCGCTGGGGGAGGCGCGCGTCAGTCGAGGTCGCGCAGCTCCTCGTCCAGACGCTCCGCGTAGCGGTTCTCGGGGGTCGGTGCCCCCTCGGCCGGCGCGGCGGGCAGAGGCATCTCGCGCCGCGCCATCCGCCTGACGAGCGCCGCGAGGCCCGCGGCGCTCAGGACGAGCAGGACGACGGGCAGCACGTACAGCGCGCGACTGAATCCGCGCGCCGGCGGCTCGGCGAGGATCCGCTCGCCGTACTCCGCGACGTAGCCGTCGCGGATCGCCTGCGGCGTCAGGCCGGCGGCCAGCTTGCGCCGGATGTCGCGCCGGATCGCGTCGGCGGCGGGCGACTGGTGGACCGAGACTTGCTGGGTCCAGCAGCACGGGGCGACGAGCTCGGCCTCGAGCCGCCGCGCCTGGCGCTCCAGGGCGGGATCGAGGGTGGGCACGGGCGGCGCCTCCGCGGGCTGGAGGCCGAGCATCCAGACCAGAGCGACGAGCGCGAGACCCATGCGGCGCCCCTCTCCATCATAGACTCACGACGGTCTCGCCGCGTGACGGCGCCGCCCGCGCCAACGCCCGAGGCCGGAACCCGGGGGCGTAGAACCGCTGCCCCGTGATATGTACCGGTGCATGCCGGGACGACCGGGTGCGGGGTGGCGCGGGCCGCGCACGGCGGTCAGCCTGCCGGAGGTTCACGGCACCGTGCCGGTGCCGCACGCCGCGCCGTTCTGGCGCAAGCTGTTCGCCTTCGCGGGCCCGGGGTACCTCGTGGCCGTCGGCTACATGGACCCGGGCAACTGGGCGACGGACCTGGCTGGCGGCGCCCGCTACGGCTACGCGCTCCTCAGCGTCATCCTGATCTCGAACCTGATGGCGATCCTGCTCCAGTCGCTCGCGGCTCGCCTGGGGATCGCGAGCGGGCGCGATCTGGCGCAGGCCTGCCGCGACAGTTACGCGCGCCCGGTCACCGTCGCGCTCTGGCTGCTCGCCGAAGTGGCGATCGCTGCGACCGACCTGGCCGAGGTCATCGGGGCGGCGATCGCGCTCAACCTGCTCTTCGGCCTGCCGCTCGTCTGGGGTGTCTCGCTCACGGCGCTCGACGTGCTCGCGGTGCTCTACCTGCAGCACCTCGGCTTCCGGTGGGTCGAGGCGCTCGTCGTCTCGCTCATCCTGGGCATCGCGGGCTCGTTCGCGGTCGAGCTCTACCTAGCCGAGCCGTCGCTCGCCGAGATCGCCCGGGGCTTCGTGCCCTCGCCGGGGATCGTGCGCGATGCGGGGCAGCTCTACGTCGCGATCGGGATTCTCGGGGCGACCGTGATGCCCCACAACCTCTACCTCCACTCGTCGATCGTCCAGACTCGGAAGTACCTGGACACCGTCGAGAGCAAGCGCGACGCGATCCGGTTCGCGACGATCGATTCGACTGTGGCCCTGACGTCGGCGCTCTTCCTGAACGCGGCCATCCTGGTGATGTCGGCGGCGGTGTTTCACGGGAGCGGCTACGACCACGTGGCGGACATCTCGGACGCCTACCGGCTGCTCGCGCCGCTGCTCGGCACCGAGGCGGCGAGCATCCTGTTCGCCGTGGCGCTGCTCTTCTCGGGCCAGAACGCCACGCTCACGGGCACGCTGGCCGGCCAGATCGTGATGGAGGGGTTTTTGAGCTTCCGGATGCGGCCGTGGCTGCGGCGGCTCGTCACGAGGCTCGTCGCGATCGTCCCGGCGCTGGCCGTCATCCTCGTGTACGGCGAGCGGGGGACCGGCCCGCTGCTCATTCTGAGCCAGGTGATCCTGAGTCTGCAGTTGCCCTTCGCCGTCTTCCCGCTCGTGCGTTTCACGAGCGACCGCCACCGCATGGGCGCGCTGGTCGCCCCCTGGTGGGTGGCCGGGCTCGCCTGGCCGGCGGCGGTCGCCATCGCGGCGTTGAACGTGTGGCTCCTCGTCCTGGTGGCGCGGGGAGCCTGAGCGACAGGAGGACGCCATGTATCGGCGCATCCTCATTCCCGTGGAGAACTCGCCGGCCGATCGCACCATTCTCGACCACGTCGCGCAGCTCGCCGAGGTCACCCATGCGACGTTGCTGCTCGTCGTCCACGTGGCCGACGGCTGGGCCGCGCGACACTACGAGAACCTGCACCTGCGCGAGTCAGAGGAGGTGCGCGAGGACCGCGCCTACCTCGAGCGGCTGGTCGCCGAGCTCCGCGAGAAGGGCTTCCACGCCGAGTACCGCCTCGCCATGGGCGACCCGGCCACGGAAATCATCAGGGCCGCCGAGGCGGAGCAGGTCGACCTCATCGCGATGGCGACCCACGGGCACCGCTTCGTGATGGACCTCCTGCTCGGCAAGACCGCCGACAAGGTGCGCCATCACGTGAACGTGCCGGTGCTGCTCGTGCGCGTCCAGAAGTGAGACGTGGTAACCTGACGGTCGATTCCGGGAGGTCCCCGATGATGTGCCGGTGGAAGGAGGTCGCTGCGCTCGTGCTGCTCTGCGGCGCCGCCGCGCCTGCGACGGCCACCTGGTCGGTCGTCGCCGCCGACCGGCGCACCGGCGAGGTCGCGATCGCCTCGGCGACGTGCGTCCCGCAGGACGCCTTCGCCCGCTTCCCCGCCAGGGGCCTCATGGACATCCAGGCCATCGTCGTGCCCGGCAAGGCCGTGGCAGCCGCGCAGGCGGGCGTCGACCGCACGCGGCAGAACCAGCAGCTCATCTACCGCGAGCTCGCGCGCGGCACGGCGCCCGAGGCCATCATCGCGATGCTCCAGGCCGACCCCGCGATCGAGACGCGCCAGTTCGGCATCGTGGACCTGGAAGGCCGGACGGCGGGCTACTCCGGTCCCCGCAACGGCCGGGTCTCGCTCCACGAGACCGGGCGCCTGGACGAGGAACCGATCTTCTACGCGATCCAGGGGAACATCCTGGCCAGCGAGCGCGTGGTGGTCGAGGCGGTGCGCGCGTTCCGCCGGGCGCGCGGCGCCCTGACCGACCGGGTGATGGCGGCCATGGAGGCGGCCGATCGCGAGGGCGGCGACCGCCGCTGCTCGTGCGACACGCCGCCCAAGGTGAACGCGCCGTGCCGCGCGAAGACCGCGCACGTCGCGTACCTCCTGATGGCCGCGCCGGGCGACGCGAATCGCGAATCGTACAACGACGGTGAGTACGCCCTGTATCTGAGCGTCACGGACAGGGACATCCAGCCGACCGAGGACGCCAACCCAGTGGCGACCCTCAGGATGCGGTACGACGCGTGGAAACGGAGTCGAGCGCGATGAGGTTCGGACGACCGGAGCCCGCCGAATACGCGTCGCCGTTCGAGCGCTACGTCTCGAAGGTGCCCGACGGCGACATCGTCGACGTCCTCGCAGAACAGGTCGAGGACACCGCGCGGCTGCTCGCGGGGGTGACCGACGCGCAGGCCGCGTTCCGCTACGCACCCGGCAAGTGGAGCCTCAAGGAGGTCGTCGGCCACGTCGCCGACACCGAGCGAGTGATGAGCTACCGGGCGCTGCGCTTCGCCCGCGGCGACCTGACGCCGCTCGCCGGCTTCGACGAGAACGCGTTCGTGGCGCACGCGGGCTTCGACCGCCGCCCGCTCGGCGAGCTCGTTGACGAGCTCCGGGCCGTCAGGCGCGCGACCGTGGCGCTCTTCCGCGGTCTCGATGTCGAGGCGGCGCTGCGCCGCGGCGTCGCCAACGAGAAGAAGGTGAGCGTCCGCGCCCTCGCCTACATCATCGCCGGCCACGAGCGCCATCACCGCGAGATCCTGGCCGAGCGGTATCTGGGAGTCGGTTGACCGAACCGGGGCCTCGGCCCGCCCCCGACCGCCGCCCCGGCCTGCTTCCCGCGACCGGTCTTCCCAGCGGACGGGCCACCTCAGCGGCGCGGCTTGGGGGGCGCCGACGACACCAGGCGCGCGTAGAAGGCTTCGAGCGCGTTCGGGTCGGCGTCGCTGAACTCGACGCCCGCGCGGTACTGGGGCGACCGTCCCTTCGGCAGCTCGAAGCTGGACCACGCGACGCCGGCGATCGCGCGGACCACGTTGCCCTCGTGCACGAGCTGCAGGCGGACGCGCTGGTTCGGCTTGAGCGTCCGGGCCGTCACAACCTGCGCCCCGAGCGTCGAGACGTCGACGAGCGAGGCCGGTGCCCCGTCCACCTGAATCTCGACGCCGTCGGGCACGCGAACCCGCGCCGCCCGCCGCAGCCGGCCGCGAAGCGGCTGCGCCAGGGCCACGACCGCAGACGGCGAGGCCCCGAGCGGCGAGTGCGGCGAGGCGAGCGCCGCCGCGTGCTCCGCAGACAGGACGCGGAGCTCCACCCGCGGGAGGTCCGGGTCGCGCCGCAGCCGCTGGAGAAACGCCGCGCCGCGCGCCGTCGACGCCAGCCCCTGCTCGACCACGACCACTTGCGGCCGTCGACGGGCGATGACTTCCAGGGCGTGCTGCAGATCACGCTCGTCCAGGGCGAGCACCTCGCTCGCGGCCTGGGCCCGGGCGCTCCACGCCGCGAGGACCTCTTCGGAAGCCAGAAACACCGTGTGAAGCGTGCCGGGCTGCTCGGCCGCCACAACCGCCTCCATCACTGCACCGGGGCTGTGCAAACCGTTCGCCGGCCCGCGCGACGGGTGTGTGTGGTCAAGTCATTGAACAAGCGGTAGTTACGTGACGAGGGGACACGACCGGCGCGGGCGCGCCTGACATTTCTTGTCACGCCGGGAGCTTTCTACACACCAAGCTTTGTCGCGCGCGTCAGCCTTGAGTCGCCTCGCCCGACCCGCGCGAGCCGGAGCGGCGCGACCGGGATCGCCTGGTTCCGCCTACCGGTCCGGCCGCCGGCTCCGCCGACGCAGACCCGTGGTCGACCAGGTCGACGAGCAGGCTGTGTCCCGTGCGCCGAATCGTCACGACGCCCGCAGCGGCGAGCTTCTCGGCGAAATCGAGGAACGTACTCGCCCCGTAGCTCCGTTCGGAAAACGTCGAGTCGAGTTGGAGCAGCGTGCTCTTGAGGAGCCCGAGCTGGGGCGAGACTTCCCGCTCGGACAGGAGCTTGAGGGCCCGGCGGACGAGCGGAACCGCCTGCTCGATGGGCTGCTGCCCGACGGGCCGTCCTCGCGTCTCGGCGCGCCGGCCGGGGCCCACGAGGTTCTCGTACGCGATGAACTCGTGGCAGTTCTTCTGCAGGATGGCGCTCGTGAACTGCCGGCCGCCGACGACGAACACCTTCTTGTCGTACTGCTTGAGCTTCTCGACGAGGCTGATGAAGTCGCTGTCGCCCCCGACGATGACGAAGCCGTTGATGTGGCCGTGCGTGAATGCCATCTCGAGGGCGTCGAGCGCGAGGTTGATGTCGGTGCCGTTCTTGTCGCCGCCCGGCGTCAGGTTCCGCTGCACCATCTTGATCGCGTGCTGGCTGAGCGCCCGGCTGTAGTCGCCCGCTGCGCGCTTCCAGTCGCTGTAGGCGACCTTCGAGACGATTTCGCCCCGCTCCTTGAGCGCGTCGAGCACGACGCCCACGTCGAAGGGCATCCCGAGCGTCGACCGGACACCGATCTCGATGTTGTCGAAATCGATGAAGACGGCGAGTTTCAGCGGAGTGTCGTTCACCATCTCCAGTGTAACCGCAGCGGCGGGTCTGAATCCATGATTAGAATGGAGAGGTTTGTTCCCGAGGTCAGGTGATGCCCCTGTATGAATACCGATGCCGGCGCTGCGGGCGGGAGTTCGAGGCGTTCGTGACGGCCGCCCGCCGGGCCGTCTGCCCGACGTGCGAGAGCGAGGAGCTCGACAAGCTGGTCTCGGCGCCAGGCCGCCTCTCGGGCCGCGGCGAGGCGCCCGCCTCCGCGAGCGTCGGCGGCGGGTGAGGGATCGGCGGCAGCCGGTCCGGCTGCTGAGGGTCGGCGTTCCGCGTTCCACGTGCTCGCCAATGGCGAAGACGAGCGCTGGCATCCTGCTGTACCGCTGGCGCGCCGGGCGCCTCGAAGTCTTGCTCGTGCATCCGGGCGGGCCGTTCTTCGCCCGCAAGGACGAGGGCGCGTGGTCGATCCCGAAGGGCGAGGTCGAGCCCGGCGAGGCCCCGCTCGACGCAGCGCGCCGGGAGTTCGAGGAGGAAACCGGCGTTCGCCTGGCCGGGCCGTTCGTCGAGCTTCCGCCTGTGCGCCAGCGCGGCGGCAAGGTCGTTCACGCCTGGGCCGTCGAGGCCGACTGCGACCCCGACGGCATCCGCAGCGACACCGTCACGCTCGAGTGGCCCCCCCGCTCCGGCCGAACCGTGGCGTTCCCCGAGGTCGACCGCGCGGCTTTTTTCGACCTCGGCGAGGCCCGGCGAAAGATCAACCCTGCGCAGGCCGAGTGGCTCGACCTTCTGGCCCGCCGTCACGGGTGCGGCTGAGCCCCGCCTCGGCCCTGGCGCGCGCGACCGGCTCTCCCGGTATCATGGGGGCGCGCGGGCATGGGCCCGGGGAGTGACGCGCATGCGGATCGTGATTGCCGGCGGCGGGCAGGTCGGGGCGCTCATCGCCCGCCGCCTGGCGCGGGAGGGCAACGACGTCGTGGTGATCGACGCCAGGCCCGAGCGCTGCGCCGAGCTCGAGGCGCAGCTCGACGCCCGCATCGTCACGGGCAGCGCGGCGCGCATCCAGACGCTGCGGGAGGCGGGGATCGCCGACGCCGACATGGTGATCGCCGTCACGGACAGCGACGAGGTCAACCTTCTCGTCTGCTTGCTGGCGCACGCCGAGTCGCGCGCGCGGGTGAAGGTGGCGCGCCTCCGCACCGACGAGGTCGACGCCTGGCGGGAGGCCATCGCGCGCGCCGGCGTCCACGTGGACCTCATCATCCATCCCGAGACTGAGCTGACCGACCGCATCATGCGGGTCGTTCGACTGCCGGGCGTGAGCGACCTGGTCGAGTTCGCCGGCGGCGAGGTGTGCCTGGCGAGCCTGAACCTGGACCCCGACAGCCGTGTCGCCGGGCGCACGCTCGAGGAGGTGGCGCGGATCGGCCCGCCGGCGCAGGCGCTCGTCGCCATGATCTTTCGCGGCCCGCAAGTCATCATCCCGCGGGGTCCGGAGATCCTGCGCCCGGGCGACCACGTCTATGTCGTGACGAGCCGGTCGAGCCTCGAGCCCATGCTGCGCTTCATAGGCCTGCCGCCGCCCGTGCCGCTCCGGCGCGTCCTGATCCTCGGCGGCAGCCAGCTCGGCGTACGCGTCGCTGCCCGTCTCGAGGCCCAGGACGTGGCCGTCAAGCTTTTTGAGACCGACCCGGCGCGGGCCGAGCGCATCGCCGCCACGCTCGCAGGCGCGACGGTCATCAACGCCGACGGCACGGACCAGACGACCCTCGAGGAGGCCGGGGTCGGCGACGCGGGCGCCTTTCTGGCGCTCACGGGCGACGATGAGGACAACATTCTGGCGTCGCTGCTGGCGCGCCGGCTCGGCGCCCGGAAGGTCGTGGCGCTCATCAACCGCCTCAACTATGTCGCCATGGTCCAGCGCCTCGGCATCAACACGACCGTCAGCCCCCGGCTGGCGGCCGTGGACCGCATCCTGCAGTTCGTCCGGCGCGGGCGGGTCCTGTCGGTGACGACCTTCGGGGAGGAGCAGGCCGAGGCGATCGAGCTCATCGCCGGCCCGGACGGACGGTTTGCCGGGCGCCCGCTCCGCGACGTCCGCTTCCCCCGCGAGGCCATCGTGGGCGCGATCGTCCGGCCGTCGGGCGAGGTGGTGGTGCCGCGGGGGGACTCGCGCATCGAGCCCGGCGATCGCCTGATCGTCTTCGCGCTCGAGCGGGTGGTGCCGGAGCTCGAGGCGGCGTTTCTCGCGCCGGGACGCGCCAGGCCCGCCTGATGCACTGGGCCACGATCGCGCGGGCGCTCGGGCGGCTGCTGTGCGTGCTGGCCGCGGCGATGCTGGTCGCCGTGGCGTGGGGACTGCTTCGCGGCCGCGACGGCTGGCAGCCCCTCGTGTGGGCGGCCGGCGCGACGGCGGCGGCCGGCGGCCTGCTCGGGTGGGGACCGCGGTCGGCGTCGGGGGTGCTCGACGCGCGCGACGGTCTGCTCCTCGTCGTCGTGACGTGGTTCGCCGTGGCGGTCTTCGGCGGCCTGCCGTTCTTCTTCTCGCCGTACTTCGTCAGCTATACGGACGCGTTCTTCGAGGCCGCCTCGGGCTTCACGACGACGGGCGCCACGGTGCTCGCCGACGTCGAGGTGCTGCCGGAGCCGCTCCAGTTCTGGCGCTGCTTCACGCACTGGGTGGGCGGCATGGGCATCGTGCTGCTCGGCATCGCCGTCCTGCCGCTCGTGGGCCACGGCGGCATGCACCTCTATCGCGCGGAGTTCTCGGGGGCGCGGTCCGAGCGGCTCAAGCCGCGCGTGGCCGAGACCGCGGCCGCGCTCTGGCGCATCTACGCGGCGTTGAGCGTGGCCCTTTACGTGGCCCTGCGCCTCACCGGGCTGGACGCCTTCGAGGCGCTGTGCCATACCTTCTCCACGCTCGGGACCGGTGGCTTCTCGACCCGGACGGCGAGCGTCGGCGGGCTCGGCAACGCCGCGGCCGAATGGGTCATCGTCGCGTTCATGCTCGCCGCTGGCGTCAGCTTCGTGCAGCACTACCGGCTGTTCGTCGAGCGCCGGCCCGGGCGGGTCGCCCGCGATTACGAGATCCAGGCCTACCTGGTTATCGCCGCGGTCGCGACCGTGGTGGTGACCGCCTCGCTCGTCGCGCACACGGGCTACGGCTTCTCCCGCGCGCTTCGCGCCGCGGCGTTCCAGGCCACCTCCATCCTGACGACGACCGGTTTTGCGACCGACGACTTCGAGCGCTGGGCGCCGCTCCCGCAGGTGCTGCTCCTCGTGCTCATGTTCATCGGCGGGTGCACCGGGTCGACGGCCGGCGGGCTCAAGGTCTCGCGGGTCGTGCTGCTCGCGCGCGTCGTCGACCGCGAGTTCAAGCGGATGGTGGAGCGGCGCGGCGTGTTCGCGGTGCGGGTCGGCGGCGAGGCGGTGCCTGAAGCCGCGATCCAGAGTCTGCTCAACCTGGTGTACCTCGCGATCGCCGTCAACTTCACCGCCGTCGTCGTGCTCGCGGCGACGGGCGTGGACATGCTGACGAGCATCGCGGCGGTGGCGGCGTCGATGTTCAACATCGGCCCGGGCTTCGGTGCCGTCGGCCCGACCGATCACTACGGGGCTCTGCCGCACGCCGCCAAGTGGACCCTCGCCGTGGTCATGATCGCCGGCCGTCTCGAGTTCTACACCCTGCTCGTCATCCTGACGCCGGCGTTCTGGCGGCGGTAGGCCGTCCCTCCAACCGGCCGCTACGTTGCGCCGCCCCCGCGGCGGTGAGGTCCAGACTCGACGACGGGCCACCCGTCCGCCAATCAGCCCACGTGGGTCACGGCGCGCCGGGAGCGATGCGCGCTGACGACGTCGCGGCTCAACTTCTTGCTCAGGTACACCTTCGACTCGAGGTTGTCGCTCGGATGCCGCTCGAACTTCACCACCTCGAAGCGCAGAGCATCCAGCGTGCTCCGCATGTCCCAGAACTTGTTCTTCGTCTTCACCAGGATCTCGTCGAACCCCGCCGCGAGCGCCCACGCCTCCTGCTCCTCCGTGAGCGCCCGGAAGTGGCCCCGACCACGCCAGTCGCTGCGCGTCCCGCCGATCCACTGATAGAGCACCTTCCGACCGGCAAACTCGACGTAGCCCTGAAGCCGCGCCACCAGGTCGGCGAGCTTCGCATCGGTCTCGTGCGCCCGCAGCTCGTGCGCCACCTTGTACGACACGGGAACGAGCGCGCCGCTCGGGTCGTCCGGCAGCGGCGCCTCCGCCATCAAGATCTGGTGCTCGCGGCCGCTCAGCCGGGCGACGATCTCGTCGGCGGTCTTGCGGCGCGGATACTCGTTGAAGAACTCCTCGATGTACTGGATCTCGAGCGCGCCCTGCGGCAGCGCGTACTGCTTGATCACATATTCCACCGGCACCCCTCTGGCGATCCCTGGCCGGGCCGCGCGGTGCCCCTCACCAGTAGCGCACCTCGAGCCCGGGAATCTGAGCGAAACTCCGCCGGTCGCGCGCGGCGACGGCGTTGCCCAGCGAGACTGCCGTCGCGGCGATCATGACGTCGCGCGCCCCGACCGCCCGACCACGCGACGCAAGGTCAGCGGTGCGGATGGCTCCGCATCCTACGGCGGCGGCGACTCCGGAATCAAGGGCGGCCGCATCCCCTATACTGGGCGCATGCCTTCTCGACGGACCGCCCTCGTGACCGCCGCGTCGGCCGGGATCGGGGCGGCGTTCGCGCGCGCCTTCGCGCGGCACGGCTTCCACGTCGCCCTGACCGCCCGGCGCGAGGATCGCCTCGGCGCCCTCGCGGCCGCGCTGCACGAGCGTCACGGCGCCGCCGCGCGGCTGCCGCGCCTTCTGCCCGAGCCCGTCGTGGTCGCCGTCGCGTGGCGGCAGAGCCGCAAGTTCCGCAGGAGATGACCGAAGCGCTCCCCCGATCCACGCGCTGGGCCATCGTGGGCGCCGGCTTCGCCGGCGTCGGCACGGCCTGGGCGCTCGGCCGCGCCGGGCTCGGCCCGGGCCTGATCCTCGAGCAGGAGCTGACCTACGGCGTCCACGCCTCCGGTCGGAATGCAGCCCTGCTGCGCCTCGCGGAAGCGGACCCGGTCGTCCTCGCTCTGGCCATGCGCTCGCTCGAACCCCTCGAGCAATTCGAGCGCCAATCGCCCGGTCTGCTCGAGCGGAGAGGCGGATTGACCCTCGCTGCCCGCACGCCGGCGGCCCGCCTCGAGCAGGAGCGCGCGACCCTCGCGCGCTCCGCCCTCGACGCGCAGGTGTGGACCGCGACCGAGGCGCGTCGGCGGTTCCCGCTGCTCGAAGCCGTCGACTTCGATGCCGCGTTGTGGTGTCCCGCCGAGGCCACGGTCGACATCCACGCGCTCCTGTCGCGCTACCTCCAGCTCGCACGAGAGGGCGGATTCTCCCTCTTCACGGATTGTCCCGTCGAGGATGTCCTGGTCGAGGGCGGACGCGTCGTGGGTGTCCGCACGCGACGCGGCGAGGTGCGGGCCGACGGGGTCATCGACGCGTCCGGCGCGTGGGCGGGGCGCCTCGGCCGTGGGTTGACGCCTCTGCCCCTCCAGCCGCTCCGCCGTCACCTGTTCGTCACGGGGTCCCCCGGCGGCGACCTGGGGTCGCTGCCCTTCGTGTGGCACGAGGACGCCGCCTTCTACTTTCGCCGCGAAGGCGACGGCTTGCTGTGGTCGCCGTGCGACGAGACGCCGTCACCGCCAGGCCTGGCGGCCACCGACCCGGCCGCCGCCGAGCTCCTGGCCGCCAAGCTCGCGCGGCGCGCCCCGCGCCTGGCTGACCTGCCGCTCCGGCGGAGCTGGGCGTGTCTCCGGACGTTCGCGCCGGACCGCAGACCGATCATCGGGCCCGACCCGGACTTCCCGGGACTCTTCCACGTCTCCGGCCTGGGCGGCTTCGGCATGACGACGAGCGCGGCGGTGGGCGAACTGGCGGCCACGCTGCTCGCCGGCCGCCAGCCGGACTGGCTCGACGCGGCGCTCGTCTCGCCGCGACGGTTCGCGGGCCGGACGCCGCCCTAGCGTGCCCCGGCCGACCGCCGCGCGCCCGGGCGTGCGGCCCGAACGAGTGATCGCATCGATCGCCGCCCGAGCCGTTCGGGTAAGATAGCGGCGCAGGTCGCCGGACTGGAGGTTCACCATGCGCAAGACTCGCGTGTCGTCTCTCTTCCTGATCCTGCTGGCCCTCGCGCTCACCGCCGGGGCGACCCGCGGGGGGGCGCAGGCGCCGACGCCGGCCGCCCGCGCGGCGCAGGCTCCCCCGCGCGAGGGTCTGGCTCCCGCGCCGGCCCGCGGCCCGAACGAGGGGCGCGGCCCCTTCAAGACGATGGTTATTCGCGGGGCCATCCTGATCGACGGCACCGGTGCGCCCCCGCAGGGCCCGGTGGACATCATCGTCGAGAACAATCGCATCGCGGCCATCCGCAGCGCGGGGACGCCGGGGCTGCCGCTGCGGCCCAACCGGCCGCCCGAGAAGCCCGACTTCGAGATCGACGCCTCCGGGATGTACGTGCTGCCCGGCTTCGTCGACCTCCACGTCCACGCGGGCGGCCCGCCGAAGAATCCCGAGGCGGAGTACGCCTACAAGCTCTGGCTCGCCCACGGCGTCACGACGGTGCGCGGGGTCCCGCTCGCCTCGAACGAGTTCACGGTGAAGGAGAAGGCGCGCAGCGAGCGCAACGAGATCGTCGCGCCGCGCATCTTCAACTATCAGCGGCCCGGGAGCGGCTGGGACCAGGGGCGCGTGGACACGCCGGAGCAGGCGCGCGCCTGGGTGCGCTGGGCGGCGCAGAACGGCGTCGACGGGCTGAAGCTCGGCGCCGAGCGGCCCGAGATCATGGCGGCGCTGCTCGATGAGGCCCGCAAGCTGGGGCTCGGCTCGACGGCGCACCTCGGCCAGACCGGCGTCGCCCACATGAACGCCATCAAGGCGGCGCGCCTCGGCCTCGGCACGGTGACGCACTTCTACGGCCACTTCGAGTCGCTCCTCAAAGACTACGTCGTCCAGCCGTGGCCGGTCGATCAGATCAACGACAACGAGTACATGCGGTTCGGGCAGGTAGCGCGCCTGTGGGACAAGATCCACCCGCCCGGGAGCCCCGAGTGGAAGGCGTATCTCGAGGAGCACAAGCGCCTCGGCACGACCTTCGACCCCACCTTCGGGATCTACTCGGCCAGCCGCGACCTCATGCGCATGCGCAATGCCGACTGGCACGACAAGTACACGCTGCCCTCCCTCATGGACTTCTATGCGCCGAGCCGGACGAACCATGGCTCGTACTGGTACTACTGGACGACCTGGGACGAGATCGCGTGGAAGAACTTCTACCGGGTCTGGATGCACCTCACGAACGACTACAAGAAGATGGGCGGGCGCGTGACGACCGGGTCGGACTCGGGGTTCATCTACCAGACCTACGGGTTCGGCTACGTTCTGGAACTCGAAATGCTCCAGGAAGCCGGCTTCCACCCCCTCGAGGTGTTCCAGTCGGCCACGATGAACGGCGCGCTCACGCTCCACGAGCCGAAGGGCAGGCCCATCGAGTTCGGCGTGGTGCGCCCGGGCCTGCTGGCCGACCTGGTCGTCGTGGACCAGAACCCGCTGGAGAACCTGAAGGTGCTCTACGGGACCGGCGCGCTGAAGCTGAACGATAAGACGGGCCGGCCCGAGTGGGTGGGCGGGGTGAAGTGGACGATCAAGGACGGCGTCGCCTACGACGCCAAGAAGCTGCTCGCCGACGTGGCAGCCATGGTCGACAAGCAGAAGAAGGAGCGCGCAAAGAAGACGACGGAGTCCCCGCAGTAGAGGCGGACATGAATCCTCTCGAGACCTGAGAGAAGAGCAGATCGAGCAGATGGACGTCCGCGAGCTGCTGGATCGCTTCCGCCGGATGCCGCGCGAGACGGGTCCTGAACGTCATGGTGGACCCTTTCTCTGGGCTCGTCGAGGCGCTGCACCGGGCACAGGTCCGCTACGGTGTCATCGGGGTCGCCGGGGCGAGCCTGTTTCTCGCCACGCACGCCGACGCGCTCGAGCACCTCTGTCCGAAGGACGAGTAGCGCCGGCGTGCGATCGCGCCGGCTAACCTCGCCCCGGGCCCGCACCGCATGAACCGCAGCGTCTCCTGGACGCGCTCGCCCGACACGATGTTCAGGAAAGGCGACGCCCCCAGTCTGACGCCTCTCCGACACGCCCCGGACGATGAGAATCGGAAGCCGTCACTTGGTGGGCGACCGCTGAGCATCGGCCCGCGCCGCGTCCGGCTCCGCCAGCGCGAAGCCCTCTCGCTCATAAACGACCCGCCCGCCCACCATCGTCAGCAGCACCTTCGAGCTCATCGTGAGCAGGGCCTCGTCCGGAACGGCGAGCAGGTCGGCATCGACAATGACGAGGTCGGCCAGCTTGCCGGGGGTCAACGAACCCCGCACGCGGTCGTCATAGGTGAGGTACGCGCCGTTGATCGTGAACGTCTTGAGCGCCTCGAGCAGCGGGATGGTCTGCTCGGGCCCGTACACTCGACCGGAGATCTGGTGCCGCCGGGTCCGCATCGCGTAGAGCCCGATCCACGGGTCGGGCGAATTGTTGGGATAGTCCGACCCTGACGCCATGCGGATGCCCGCCTCGAGAAAGGTCCTGAAGGGCGTGTGGCGCGCCATGCGCTCGGGACCGATGTTCCGCACGAACGAGTCGCCCTCGAAGTAGAGGTTGGCCGGGTTGATCGCCGCGATGACGCCGTAGCGGGCCATGTCGGCGATCACCGACGTGCCGGGCTCGTCGGGGAGATACGCGTGGATGATGCTCCACCGAAGGTCGGCCTTCGGACTTGCCGCGCGGATGCGGTCCATCAGCACCTTGTACACGTCCATCGTCTGGCGGATGGCGGCGTCGCCGCAGGCGTGCGTGTGGATCTCCCAGCCGTAGTCGGCGAGCACCTGGAACTGCGCGAGGCGCCGGGCGAAGTCGGGGTCGCGGAACGCGCCGAAGTTGCGGGCGCCGCGGGGATCCTCCGGAATCGGCAGATACGGCACCGACACGGCGGCGCTCCGCGACCCGATCCCGCCGTCGGCCGACGACTTGGCACCGCGGACGCGGAACACGCGGTCGCCGAGGTTGTGAAAGCCGAGCGCGCTCAGGCGCTTCTCGATCTCCGCCGGGTCGCCGAGCCCCTGCGGGTCGCCGCTGCGGTACCAGCCGTCGTAGACCGTCACGCGGACGGGCAGCCGGCCCGCGTCGTAGGCCGCCTGATAGACACGCGTGACCTCGCCCATGCGGCTCCCGGCTTCCACGACCGCCGTGATGCCCAGCCTGGCCAGTACCTGCAACCCGAGGACGAGGCTCTCGACCTTCTGCTCGAAGGACTTTGCCGGAATCGCCCGAGCGACGAGGCGCGGCGCGCGGGCGCCGACGAACACGCCGGTCGGCAACCCCGTTTCCGGATCCCGAAAGATGATGTCGCCCGCCTCGAAGTCGGGCGGATCGCGCCGGAACCACGCCGGGTGGGTCTTCGGGTCGTCGAAGTCGATGCCCATGAGCTCGAAGACCTTCGTGTTGACCGCGATGCCGTTGTAGATGCGCTCGAGCGAGATCGGAACCTCGCGCGAGACCGCGTCCAGCTCTTGGCGCGTAGCCATGCGCCGCTCGGCCAGACGGTCCTGCGTCCAGCCCAGACCGAACAGCCACGGCCCCGTCTGCCCCGTCGTCGGATACCGCCATCCGCCCAGCCGTCCCTCGCGCTCGAGCGCCGCCAGCCGCTCGCGGAGCAGCCGCTGGACGTCGGCGATCGTCCGGGCCGGCTCGAGGTTGACCGCATAGTGCTGCTCGAACCCCAGGTCGCGCACGTGGATGTGCGTCTCGTTGAGCCCCGGAATGACCGTGCGGCCCCCGAGGTCGCGAACCGTCGTGTCGGGCCCGATGAACGAGCGAAGCTCGTCCAGCGTCCCGACGCCCACGATCGTCTCCCCGGCGACCGCCACCGCGCTCGCCGACGGCTTTGCGTCGTCCATCGTGATGACGCGCGCATTGTGCAGCACGAGGTCCGCCGGCGCCGGCCCGCGCGCGGGGGCGCGACAGGCGCCCAGCCAAGCCGCGAGGCCAGCCACGGGCAGGAGGAGAAACCGCCTTCGCCAAGGTGGTCGCATCGGGCCCTCCAGATCAGGCCCCGATCGTCTCCGGGTCGGGCGTCCGGATCAAGCGTCGGTCCGGATCGGCCGCGACACGACCCCCTGGGCCAACGGCTGCGCAATCGGCACGGGGGATGGCCACGCCGGTGAGGCTAGGCAGCGGTCGCTTGCGGCGGCCCGTTGGCCGGCGACGAGCCACCCTCGGCCGCCACGACGGCGCCGACGCGGTGCGCCGGATGGGAACACGTGGGCGCGCGGTAGTCGACGATCGTCACAACCCGCCCGTCGTAGCACTCGTAGAGGCCGACGACGCATCCGCAGGGAAGGGTGCGGCTGGCAAGACCTCTGAGGATTCGCATGAGTGTGCCCGCGGTGCTGGCGCCAATCGTCTTAGACCCCGGCACGCTCGCAAGGGTTTAATCGCCGCCTGGTCCCCGCTGGGCCGGCGTTCAGTGGGTCAGGGCGTAGAGCACGACGTTGATGCCGACCCCGTAGCCCTCGATCGAGAAGCGGTAGAAGAACTCTTCCTCTTCGCCCTCCCGCTCCCAGGCGTCGGAGATGTCCGTGTCGTGGGTCATCAGGACCATGATGCGGCCGTGGTCGTCCGAGATGGCACGGATGTGCGGCTCCGGGCTGTCGGAGCCACGCTCGGCGGTGAGCCCGCCGCTCGCGCGCCAGAACTGGATAGACGGGATCTGCGGCAAACGCTCGACCGCGTACAGCATCCCCAGGATGGGGTGGTCCGGCGGCACGTCCCAGATCGGGTACTCCGACGGCGGCAATACGCGCCCGATCAGGTCGACCCACCAGGACCACGCCAGCGGGCCCCAGAAGTCATCGACCCAGAGAAAGCCGCCCTTGAGCAGGTACGCCCGCAGCGCTGCCACCTCGGCGTCGCTGAACGCCGCTGTGCCGGCATCCTCGATCATCGCGAAGGCACAGCGGAAGAGCGCCGGGTCCGTCAGGCGGACCACCACGTGCTTCGGCACGCCGCGCGCGTCGACGGCAACCGGGACTTTCGTGATCTGTGACAGCCGAATCGAGAGGTTGACGTCCGACGATGGGTAGTCGGTCCACCAGCCCATACCGCCGGCTTCGCGCCGCACGCTGTCGTACAGGATGCGGCAGAAGTTGAACCGACCGTCGAAGTCGCCCGGCTGCGGAAACCGCGGGGGTACACGAGACCACCGCCACCCCCAGGGATACGGTTGGGCGGCGATGACCGCGGACGCCGCCAGGATCGCGACGCCGAGCCCGGCCGTTCGCGCGCGAAGCCGGCGAGACATGCTTGAGGTCCTGTGCGACGAGGATACCACGGTCGTGCTCCGCTCCGGGTCGGAGCGTATGCCGACGAAGGGTCTGGCCGGGGCTGTCCAGCACGCCCTGCGAGACGGCCACGAGTACGTGAAACTCGACATGGGTCGGGTCATCGACGCCCTGAACGACCTCGACCCGATCGAGCAGTTCTTTGCCGTCGTCCACCGCATGGCGCGCGAGAGCCACGGATCATCGCCGTTGGAGTCGCGCGGCGGGCAGAAGGCTAGCTTGTCGGGGGCGACGTGCGCTCCTCGTAGTACTGGCGGTAGATCCACCGTCGGAACAGCCAGCCGCCCAGCGGGCCCAGCCACCTGAGCACGTGGTACTTGTAGCCGAGGTCGATGAGCTCGATGAGGTTGCCGTCGCAGTCTCTGACGAAGAAGAACGAGTGCCCGCGCGGCGAGACCTCGGGCTCGGAGACGCACTCGACGCCCTTCGCCTTCAAGTGGTCGTACCACTTCCGCGTGTTCCGCACGTCGAAGCAGAAATGGGTCAGGCCCACGCGGTTCCAGGGGCCGGGCGCCGCCGGCCGCTGCGGCTGGAACTCGAAAATCTCGAGCACACCCCCGCCCGGAACGCGGATCCACCCGATCTTGCACCGCGGCGCTGGCGCGTCGATGCCGAAGAACGTGCGGACGCGCGCGGGGTCGGTGTCCGCCACGCCGACGAGCGGACAGCCGAACACCTCCCAGTAGAAGCGCACGGCGCGGTTGAAGTCCGACACGGTGATGCCGACGTGGCTGAACGACCGGGCTCTCACAGCGGTGCCTCCCCCAGCCTGAGGTCCGTCGTCTTGATGTGGTCGGCCACCCGGAGCGCCTGAGCCACGATGGTCAAGCCGGGGTTGACCGCCGCGGACGACGGGAAGAACGACGCGTCGACGACGAAGAGGTTGCCGATGTCGTGGGTGCGACAGAACGGGTCCAGGACCGAGGTCCGCGGGTCGGTGCCGAAGCACAGCGTGCCGCACTGGTGGCTCGTGTTGCTCGTCCCGAGCGACTCGGCGTGCACGTACCAGAAGCCGACGCGCCGCAGCAGGCGCTTCGTCTCCTCGACGAGCCGCTGGTGCGCCATCACGTTGCTCGCCCGGTAGCGGAGCTGGATCCGCCCGTCGCTCGTGACCACCACCCGGTTCTCCGGATTCGGCAGATCCTCCGAGATCGCGAGCCACTCGAACCCCCGCGACAGCCACACGGCGTACATCCACAGCGGCACGCGGCGCGCCTTGGGGGGGCCACCGTACTTCACCACCACGGGCGCCACGCGCCCCTGGGACTGGATCTGCCCGAGCGGGTAGTCCACGTCCGGGCCCCGCAGGTAGAAATCGTTGATCGCGACCGTCTTCTGGAAGATCGTCTCGTTGCGCGGCGGGTAGAAGCCGCCGATCATCGTGGCGTGGTGGGCCATGTAGCGCCGCCCGACGAGCCCCGACGAGTTGGCCAGCCCGTCCCGGTGCTTGTCGGTCGCCGACCTCAGCAGGAGCGCCGCGGAATTGACGGCGCCGCAGCTCACGATGAAGAGATCGGCACCGACCAGGCGCGCCTCGCCGTCTCTGGTCACCTCGACGGCCTCGATGCGGTCACCTCGTCCGTTGGTCATGAGGCGCCGCGCGTACGTCCTCGTCCAGAGCGTCAGGCCCGGCCGCTCGAGGGCTGGCCGCACGCCGCACACCTCGGCGTCGCTCTTCGCGCGGATCTTGCACGGAAAGGAGTTGCACGTCCGACAGAGGATGCACCCGTCGCGCAGCCCCAGCGGCAGCGGCGAGGGATGGAGCCCCTCGGCCCGGATCTTCTCGACGATCTCCGCGATGCGGGGCTCGTGCGGGATCGGCGGAAACGGATACGGTCCGCGCGGCGGCTCCGTGGGGTCGAGCCCGACCTCCCCGTGAACGGAATAGAGCTGCTCCGCGCGGTCGTAGTACGGTGCCAGCGTCTCGTAGTCGATGGGCCACGCGGGCGAGACGCCGTCGACGTGCACCAGCTCGTCGAAGTCTTCCCGGCGCAGCCGGAACAGCACGCTGCCCCAGAACTTCGTGTTGCCGCCGACCGAGTAGTGCATGTAGGGCGAGAACTCGCGGCCGCGCTCGTCGAGCCAGCGCTCAGGCGTCCGGTACCGGCGGTGCTTCCAGACGGCCTCTGGGCTCCAGTTCTGGTCCTCCTGCGGCACGAAGTCGCCGCGCTCGATCAGGAGAATCCGCGCCGGCGTGTCCGACAAGGCATAGGCCAGCGTCCCGCCACCCGCGCCACTCCCGATGATGACGATGTCGAAACGATCGTGAACGCGCATCGAACGCCGAATGCCGGTTCGCGCCGGCTCAGGCCTGGGTGTCCTCCACGTCTGCGTAGACGCGCTCCATCAGCCGCTGGTCCTCGAGCGCCCGCTCGAGGCTCATCTCCGGCGCGCGGCCATCCCGGATCGCCGCCAAAAAATCCCGGTACATCGCCCGGTAGCCCCGGATGTCCCGCAGGCCCGGCAGGAGCAGCCGCGGCCCCGCTCGTCCCCACGCCAGGACGAACAGCCCGTTCGACTCGAACGTGATCGTGCCCCGACGGCCGAAGATCTTCGACAGCCGGAGGCCGCGCATGAGCGACGGGATCTCCCGCGAGTAGTACAGGGCCCCCACCGCGCCGTTGTCGTACCGGAACGCGACGAGCATACTTTTGGCCCGCCGGTCGGGCCCCTCGCGCGAGACCGGCGGTCGGTAGCCGTGAATCGTCGTGATGCGTGGCCCCAGGCTGCCCGCCAGGTGTAGCCAGTGGATGCCTTCCTCGAAGAACGCGTCACCGCCGGCCATCGCCTCGTCGTTCCGCCAGTCCTCCGCGCGCTTGAGGCGCTTTGCGATCGTGGCGAAATGGGCGAAAACCACGTCCCCGATCGCGCCCTCCGCGAGCAGCCGCCGCAAACACACGGCCAGCGGCTTGTAGTGGTCGTTCTCGCCCACCATCACCAGCCGGCCGGCACGATCTCTTGCCTCGATCGCCCGCGCGTATTCTTCCGTGCGGACGAAGGCCGGCTTCTCGACGAGCACGTGCTTGCCCGCCGCGAGCGCGTCGAGCGTCAGCGCCAGATGGTCCCGCGGCGGCACGGCGACGACGACCGCGTCGACCGCTGGGTCGGCGATGGCCGCTGCATACCCCGCATAGCTGCTCCCCCCACCGAAGCGCCGGCAGTAGCGCGCGGCCTTGTCACCATCCCGGCTCGCGTACGCCCACACGACCTCGCGCCGCAGCGCTCGGAGGTGCCGGCTGTGCACGCGCGTGATGAACCCGCAGCCGAGAAACGCGAGACGCAAGGGTCGAGCCATGGGGCCGGTCGGCCTCGCCGCGGAGCGAGCGCGACTCGATCATACCCAATCAGCGAGATCCGCTATACTCTTGGGGTTCGGGTCGTCGCGACCCGGAGGTCCGACGTTTCATCCCACGTTCGAGCGCGTCTCGATCCCAACGGAGCATCGCCATGACCCGTCGCAGCTCGCTGGTCACCTTGACCGCCGTGCTCGTCCTGGCTGCGGCCGGCCTCGCCGGCCACGGCCTCCTCGCCCAGTCCGATCCGAACACGATCGTCGACCCCGTCCTCTTCCAGGACCTGCGCTGGCGGTCCGTCGGCCCGCATCGCGGCGGCCGCGTCACGGCCATCAGCGGTGTCCGCGGCCAGCCGTGCACGTTCTACATGGGTGCCACCGGCGGCGGCGTCTGGAAGACCGAGGACTGCGGGGCGCTCTGGCGGCCGGTGAGCGACGGCCAGATTGCGACCGGCTCGATCGGCTCGATCGCCGTCTCCGAATCGAATCCCGAGGTCGTCTACGTCGGCACCGGCAGCGCCGCCATCCGCAGCAACGTCATCATCGGCCGCGGCGCGTACAAGTCGACCGACGCCGGCAAGACCTGGCAGTTCATCGGCCTCAAAGACGCCGGACAGATCGGTTCCATCGTCGTCCACCCGACGAATCCCGACATCGTCTGGCTCGCCGCCCTCGGCAGCCCCTTCGGCCCGAACGACGAGCGGGGCATCTTCAAGACGACCGACGGTGGCAAGACCTGGCGCAAGGTGCTCTTCGTCAACCGCGAGACCGGCGGGCGCGTGGTGGCGATCAACTGGACGAACCCGAACGAGGTCTACGCGGGCATGTACCGCGCCTTCCGCAAGGGGTGGGACATCATCAGCGGCGGGCCCGCGACCGAGGGTGGGATCTACAAGTCCACGGATGGGGGCGAGAGCTGGAGCAAGCTCTCGAACGGGTTGCCCCAGCGCCTCATCGGCAAGATCGACCTCGACGTGGCGCGGAGCAATCCGAAGGTCGTCTACGCCATGGTCGAGGCGCCCGGCGAGGAGGGCGGGCTCTACCGGTCAGACGATGCGGGGGCGACGTGGCGGTTGGTGAACAACAGCCAGCGCTTGCGCGCCCGGCCGTTCTACTTCCACTACGTGGACGTCAACCCGAAGGACGAGAACGAGGTGTGGGTGAACGAGCTGGCCTTGCACAAGTCGACCGACGGCGGCCGCACCTTCACCCAGATCCGCACGCCGCACGGCGACAATCACGGCATCTGGTTCAACCCGGACCACCCTAACATCGTGATCCAGTCGAACGACGGCGGCGCGAACGTGTCGACCGACGGCGGCCGGACCTGGTCGACGATTCTCAACCAGCCGACCGCCGAGCTCTACATGGTGTCGGTGGACGACCAGTTCCCCTACCGGCTGTACGCGCCGCAGCAGGACAACACGACGATCGTGGTCCCGTCGCTGCCGCCCGTCGCGTGGGGGTACGACCACCCGGCGCAGAGCTGGTTCGAGGCGTCCGGCTGCGAGACCGGCGGCATCTGGCCGCGGCCCGACGGCAAGGTGATCTGGGGTGCGTGCAAGGGCGAGGTCGGACGCTACAACGTCGAGACGGGTCAGGAACAGCACTACTGGGTGTACCCGCAGAACCGGTACGGGCACGACCCGGACGACATCAAGTATCGCTTCCCGCGGCAGACCGTGGTGTTCCTCTCGCCGCACGACACAAAGACCATCTACCAGGCCTCCCACGTGCTGCATCGATCGACGGACGAGGGGAAGACGTGGCAGACGATCAGCCCTGACCTAACGGCGCACGAGCCCGACAAGCAGATCGTCCCGGGCAACCCCATCACGCGCGACATCACGGGCGAAGAGGTCTACAGCAGCATCTACTCGGCGGTCGAATCGCGCCTCGAGCGGGGCGTGCTCTGGGTGGGCGCCAACGACGGACCGGTGCACGTCTCGCGGGACGGCGGCAAGACCTGGAAGCACGTGACGCCGAAGGACCTGCCACCCGGCGGCCGCGTGCAGAACATCGAGGACTCCCCGCACCGGAAGGGCTCGGCCTACATCGCCGTCTACCGCTTCCTGCGCGAGCACGACCTGCGACCCTACATCTATGTCACGAACGACTACGGCGAGACTTGGACGAAGCTGACCGACGGCACAAACGGCATCCCCGACGACTACCCGACCCGCGTCGTCCGGGAAGACCCCAACGTCGAGGGCTTGCTCTTCGCCGGGACGGAGTTCGGCGCGTTCGTCTCGTTCGACAACGGGCGGCACTGGCAGTCGCTGCAGCGGAACCTCCCGGCGACGCCAGTCACCGACATCCGCGTGCACCGTCAGGACCTGGTGATCTCGACCATGGGCCGCTCGTTCTGGATCATGGACAACATCACGCCCCTCGAGCAGATCGCTGCGGGCCTCCGGGCGACGGCGACCTCCACTTCGACGGGTAACGGCGACGGGGCGTCGGCGGCCGCGCAGGGCTCCGCGGGCGCCGTGACGCGGGTGCCGGTCCCGCGCGACTTCCGGCCAGGCGCCGCCGCGCACCTCTTCGCGCCGCGCGACGCCTATCGGATCCACCACGCCGCGAGCGCCGGCCGGCCCGACCAGCCCGAGTATCCGCGGCCCGGCGCCGCCATCGACTACGCGCTCGCGACGGGCCCGAGCGGCGACCTCACCCTCACGATCACCGACGCCACGGGCACGCTCGTGCGCGAGTTCTCGAGCGCGGGTCGGGGCGAGGCCGCCGGCCCGGCCGAGCCGCAGATGGCCGGCGGGCGGTTCGGCGGCGGCGGCATGACGCGCCTGCCGAAGCGCGCCGGGCACAACCGGTTCGTCTGGGACCTGCGGTATCCCGGTCCTGTCGGCGGCGGCGCGGGACCCCTCGTCGTCCCCGGCACCTACACCGTCAAGCTCACCGCCGGCTCGTGGAGCGCCACGCGGACACTCGTCGTGAAGATGGACCCGCGGGTCGCTCAAGACGGCGTGACACAGGCCGACTTGCAGGAACAGCTCGACCTGAGCCTGAAAATCCGGGACGCGATCACCGAAGCGCGGAATCTGCAGCAGAAGCTCGCGCAGGCCATGACCGCGGCGGGCGTCAAGCCTCCGCCGGCTCCCGGGCCGGGCGAAAGCCCCACCCGCGTCACCTACGCGCACCCGCTGCAGGCCCTCTGGGCACGCCTCGTCACGGCGGGCGGACCGTATCCGCAGCCGATGCTGGTCGACCAGTTCGCGAACATCGCCCGGATGATCGGCCAGGCCGACCAGAAGCCGGGCAAGGACGCCTGGGATCGGTTCAACGACTGTCGGAAGGAGCTCGACGCCATCAAGGCCGAGCTGGAAAAGCTGACGCGCCAGTGAGGTGGCCGCCCCGCTCGTCAGACCGGCGGGCGGGGCGGCGTCGCCACGCGTTCGAACCGCACGTCCCACGCGCGGTCCTGCACGACACTCAGGGCCGTGACGCGCCCCTTCGCGTCGCGCCGGATGATCACGACGCCGAACGGCCCGTCGAACGCGTCCGCGTACAACGGCCTCAAGGTCTCGACACGGTCGGGCCGCATCTTCACGCGCAGCGCGCCGCCCTCGACGACCACCGTCAGCGTCGTCTCCGCGTCCGCACTGAAGTACGTGCCAGCAAGCTCCGCGAGTTCGGCCGGCCCCGGCTTCGCCGGCGGCACGCGCTCCCAGACCTCCTCCGTGCCGTTCGGGCTGACGACCCGCACCGTCATCGCACCTGCCGCATCGGGGCTGAAGACGACCTCGGCCCCCGCCGGCGTCCGGAAGCTCGTACCCGATCGCGCGACGAGCGACCCGCCCGGGACCATGCGAAGCGTGTCCTGAACGACCGAGATGGTGGCCACCACACCGCGCTTCCGACTCTTGTAGAGCCCGGCGAACGCGCCGAGCTCCTGGGCCGAGAGCGTGACGGCGGGCCGCGGCGGCGCCTCGGCCTTGAGCGCCCCCGCGAGATAGAGGTCGGCCACCTGGTGCGCGTAGGTCTGTGCCGGCGCGGCGGTCACGTTGCATAGCGTGGCGACCGAGACGCGCTGGTCAGGAAAGCGGGTCAGAAACGCGCGATACCCGGCCGTCGAGCCGCTGTGATAGACCTCGCGAACCCCTTTGTACGTGCCGAGGAACAGCCCCAGACCGTACTGCGTGTCCCGCCCGTTCGCCAGCCGCGCCGAGCGCTCCATGTCGGCTACGAACGCGGCGTCGCCCACCTTCGGCGCATCCAGATTCGCGTTCCACTTCAACAGGTCACCCACCGTCGTCAGGAGCCCGCCGTTGCCGTGGACGTTCTCGAAGGGCATGAGCGTCTGGAAATTGCCCCCACGCAGGCTGTAGGCCATCGCGCGGCCGGGGACGATCCGCGTGTAGTCGTCGCGCCACGACGTGCGCGTCATCCCGAGGGGCTCGAAGATGCGCTTGCGCGTGAACTCGGCGAACGGCTCGCCCGCCACCCGCGAAACCAGGATGGCCGCCAGGTTGTAGCCGGTGTTGGAGTACGACCACTCGGTCTCCGGCGCGAAGTTCAGGGCCGACTGGCGACTGACGATGTCCAGCACGTGCGCGTGGGTGTAGGCGCGCGTCGTCCGCGGCCAGCCCGCCAGCCCGGCGATGTTGCCCCAGTCGCGCAGCCCGGACGTGTGCGTCAGCATGTGGCGGATCGTGACCGGCTGCCCGTAGTCCGGTACCTCAGGCACGTACTTGCGCACCGGGTCGTCGAGCGACAGCTTGCCGTCCCGGGCGAGCAGCAGCACAGCCGCCGCGGTGAACTGCTTGGACACGGAGCCCGCTTCGAAGATCGTCTCCGGCGTGATGACGATCCCGTGCTCGAGATCGGCCATCCCATATGCCTTGCGCAGCACCACCTGGCCATTGACCGACGCCGCCACGGCGCACCCGGGCGTGGTCGTCGAATCCCACCGCGCGAAGATCGCGTCGACCTTCTCCTCGATCGCCCCCGGGGTTGCCGCTGCCTGGGCTCGGCCCGGCGCCTGCCACGCCACCAGCATGGCCAGACTGGCGAGCAGCGCCACCAGGCTCGCCGACTCGGTTCGTCTTGCACGCATCTCGCCCGCTCCTCGGAAAACGTTTCGCAGAACCTGTCCTGGTTCCCGAACGGCAATCTCGCCGCGCCCCCAAAGTTTCGCCGAGCCCGCCGCGCGGGTCAACCCCAGCCGCCGACGCTGGCCGTCGACCGGCGGCTGGTGGCGCGCCGGCGGCTGGTGCGCCGCGACGGACCCATGTCGCCTCGCCCGGCGTTTGACTTTCGCCGGCGGAGGGCGTACATGAAAACGCATCATTACTCGTATCGCTGCTCGTTGCACCCGGGAGGTCACCATGGAACTGACGCGCAAGGAGTTTCTCGATCTCGCGGCCCGGGGCACGGTGGGCGCCGTGGCCGCCTACTCGACCTTCGATTTGCTGGGTCGCGCCGAGGCCCGGCAGGTCTCCGACGTGTTGACCTCGCCGGAGGTCCGGAAGGTCCACGACTACATCGCGCGGCACAAGGAAGAGCACATCGCGCTCGTGCAGCGCGACCTGCGCCAGCCATCGATCAGCTCCTGGCACCGGGGCGTCAAGGAGATGGCTGACCTGATGATCGAGTCGTTCAAGAAGCTCGGCTGCCGGGAGGTGCAACTCGTGCCGACGTCAAAGCCGGAGTGGCCGGGCGTGGTCGCCTACTACGACGCCGGCGCACCGAAGACCATCGTCGTGTACATGATGTACGACACCCAGCCGTTCGACGAGAGTCGGTGGTCGAGCCCACCCCTCGAGGCGCGGCGGGTCAAGAATTTCGCCGGTTTTCCCGAAGCCATCGTCGCGCGGGGCGCCATCAACAGCAAGGGCGGCAATCGCTTCGCCCTGAACGCCCTCGAATCGATCATCGCGGTCCACGGCAAGCTCCCCGTCAACGTCTACTTCACCTGCGACGGCGCCGAGGAGCAAGGGAGCCCGAACTTCCACGAGGTGCTCGACCCGTGGCGCGACCGCCTCGCGCGGGCCAACTGCCTGATGAACCTGGGGCCCTCGCAGCAGCCGAACGGCATGGTGTCGATGTCGCTCGGCAACAAGGGCATTCTCTACGTCGAGCTCGAAGCACACGGGGCGCGGTGGGGCCGTGGCCCGCAGAAGATGCCCATTCACTCGAGCCGCAAGGCCGTGCTCGACAGTCCCGTTTGGCGCCTCGTCGATGCGCTGCGGTCGCTGTACGACCCGGCGAAAAACGAGATCCTGATTGCGGGCTACAAGGACGCCATCCGCCCACCGAACGAAGAGGAGCTCGACCTCATGCGGGTGCTCACCACCAGGTTCCGCGACCACCTCTTCGCCAGCGAGCGCGAGAACGTGAAGGTTTTCATGAACGACTGGACACCCGAAGAGGCGGCGTTCCATCTGACCTTCGACACCACCTGGAACATCGACGGCATCTGGGGTGGCTACACGGGTCCCGGCACCGCGACGATTCTGCCCGAAAAAGCCGCCGTGAAGATCGACTCGCGCCTCGTGCCGAACCAGGAGGTGCGCGGCCAGCTCAGGCTGCTCCAGGCCCACCTCGACCGCCACGGCTTTTCGGACATCTCGGTGACGATGCTCGGCGGCGGCGACGAGTGGTCGCAGACCTCGGTGAAGGCTGCGGTCGTCCAGGCCACGCTGGCGACGTACAAAGCCCACGGCGTAGAGCCGATGGTCTGGCCGCGCAGCGCCGGAAGCTCACCCCAGTGGGAGTACACGCGCAAGCTCGGCCTCCCCGCCGGCGGCGGCGCGATGGGCCACGGGTCCCGCGCCCACGCGGACGACGAGTACATCGTCATCGAGGGTAACGGGAAGGTCGGTGGGATCGTGGAATCGGAGCAATCGATGGTCGACCTGATCTACGCGTACGCCAACTGGCCCGAGCCGCCGCGGACGAGCAAGTGAGAGCTGTTGGCGCTGCCGGGCGGAGCGGGCGCGGCGGCAGGCCGCCGCGCTCGCCGCTCGGCTCAGGTCAGGGTTCCTCAGTGGAGGCGCCCGCTGCGGAGTTCTGCCTCAGCGGCGTCGAGAAAGGCACGGTGCCCCGCAGGGTCGACGAACGGGTCCACCGGATCCCTCGCGGTAGCGCTGGCGACGAGCTTGCGACATCGCCCCCACCATCTCGCGGGGCACGTCACCCAGATCAGGTGAAGCCTCCGAGATTACCGCCGCACCACAGCCGGCCAGACGCGACAGCCGGCCGGATTGCCACCGCGGCAGCGTTCATAGTCGAGGCACGCCACCTGATACTTCGACCAGAGGTTGAAGATCTCCTCGTCCTTGTCGCCGAGCACGTTGAGGCGCGTCTGGATGTCCCGCAAGAGCGGCTGCAACTGCTGCAGCAGGCGCAGGTACCGGATGGCGCCGTCCATGACGGCCTCGGTCGTCAGGCCTCCGCAGGAGCGGAGATCGGCGAGCAGTGACTCGGCTGACGACTCGTTCACGTAGCCGTCGAGGAATCCGAGGACCGTGCTGATGATGTCGTAGATCGTCTCCGCGTCGAGGACGCCGCCGAAACGGTTCGGGAGACCCGGTACTTCCTTGCCCGTCCGGTCCAAGGATGTCGTGAAGTCCTTGAAGGACTGGTCGGGCAGCAGCCAGGCGGCGTCGCCGGCGGTGGCTCTCTCCATGAAGTTGAGGAAGTTGACGAACTGCTCGAGCGCCCTGGCGGCGTTCGGAGGCACCCCGCCGGGAACGACCGGCGCGATGCCGCCGACGTTGACGCCCGGGTTCGAGAGCAGGAAGCCGGTCAGCGCCTTCGCGACCTGCGTCAGCGTGCAGTCGCGCGCCGCCTGTTCGTAGTCCGATTTCCACTGCTCGGACTGTCGCGCGAGGGCCGTGTACTCGTCCCACTTCCGCGCGAGCGCATCGGCCATCGCCTTCTGTTGGTCGAGGGCGAGCTGCAGCAGCGCCTGCTGTGGTGTCGGAGCGGCACAGGCGTTCGTGGTCGGGGGCAGCGCCTGGTGCGGGGGTAGGGTCGCAGGCGGCGGGCAGTCCACCCCCTCCCGGCACAATGACCAGGAGACCGCCGTGTGGTGAGATCTGCCGCTGACGGTCACGTACGCGCCAGCCATGCGCCCCTCCCGCACGTGACGGACCTCCGGATCGCGCAGGGGATCGCCGACCGGAGGCTGGCTGGGGCTCCGTCCGACGAGTGCAGCCGCGCTGAGGAAGCCCTGCCGGACCGTCCATGTGCCGCCGGTGCCCCTGCAGGTGGCTGGATAGGTAGTCGCAACCGGGGGATTCACGGCGAGAAGGTAGAAGCCGCCTCCAGCCGGAACGTCGTATCCAAAAGACGGCGTCAGGTCGATGTCGGCCACCTTGCGGCTGATGAGCCCGACCGCCGGCGCCGAGCTGCCTTTCACCTGACCGGATCCCTCGCAGCGGGCCCCGCCTGGCCACGTCTCGGCGGACTCGTAGGTATCTGCGATGGTCAGGTCGTCAATCTCGAGCGTCACGGTCTCGTGGACGGTCTTGCCCCTGACCACGGTCGGGTGGATTCGCTCGCGAGCGCGGACGCGCGCGGAGAAAGTGTGCGCATTCCACGTCCCGCCGTAGTCGACGAGCAGGCGGCCGGCAATGGTCCCGACCCACACGGCGCCGTCGGCGCCGGTGCCCGCTGGCGTCGAGGTCGAGGGAGCCGTCCCGGCAGGAGGACAGACGGGCGGACAAGTCGGTGGCAGTGGAGCCGGAGGCGCAGCGGGAGGCGGTTCGGCCTCTTTCTCGTGCTCCGCACTCCGCACGACTCCCGCAGGCCGCCGCGGCGGCGGCGCCAGGTAGATCCAGTCGACTCGCTCGCGCGGGAACGATCCGCGCTGCGTGACGACCGCCTCGAGATTGATCCCGACGAGCGGCGCGGCCTGGAGCGCCCCGCCTCCGACCTGCACCGCGTCGGTGCTGCGATCGGCAGGCGGCGCCGGTGGGCGGGCGGCGGGATCCACTCCGAGGGCGATCCAGGCGATGTCGGCGGTCGGCAGCGGGCGACCGTCCATCGAGCAGACGCCGCCCGCGCAGCTCTGCAGGACGCCCTGCCGAACGGTGCCGTCGCGCTCCACGACCAGGTCCACCTGCACGGGCTTGGTGCGCACATCCTGGCCCGGATCGCGCCTCGGGACCGACGACCCGAACTGGGCCCACACCGGGACGGCCGCGACGCCGAGGACGAGGAGCACGCGGGACCGCACGAGGCTCGACACGTCAGGCCTGGCTGTGCCTGCGGCGCCGACCTGACCGGGCACCGCTCAGCAAACAGATGGATCCGAACGCGATCGCAAAGAACTTCGCGAACCACCGGGTGTGGCCGCGGAGCCGGCTGTGCTCCGGTGCGTCCGGGCGATACACGACCTCCACCGGTGCGCCTTCCTGCAAAGGCTCGAAGAAGGCGCCTGTGACGGTGTCCTGGCCCCCGAAGACGCGTCCGTCGAGCGTGTATCGATATCGGACCATGTGGCGCTTTCTCCGCTTCGTCCCTGTGCCCTGTACCACGGTCGTCTTCGCCGCCACGATCCCCTGCACGGACCGGCCCTCCCGCGCAAAGCGCCAGTCGCCGTAGAAGAGCCATGCGGCAAACCCGAGGCTCCCGACCCCGGCCCCGACGACGAGCAACCGGAACCAGTCCGGACGCGTTTCGTGGTTCGACATGCGGCTGCTGCGCCTCAATCCCGAATGCGGATCTCCACGCGACGGTTCGCCTGATGATCCGCCTGCGTGGTCCCCGTTCGGATCGGCCGCGACTCGCCAGCGCCCGCCGCACTGATCCGCGCGGCGTCGACTCCATGCCCGACGAGCCACGCGCGCACCGAGGCGGCCCGTCGCTCGGAGAGTGCCTGGTTGTACGCTGCTTCGCCGCGCACGTCGGTATGGCCTTCGATCGTGACGCGCGCCGACGGCCTCGAATTGACGACGACGAGCAGGTTGGCGAGAGTGGCCTCGGCCGCCGGCTTCAGGTCGGCCTTGTCGAGGTCGAAGAGGACGTCGGCGGCCAGGTCGACCTCGATCTCCGCACCGGTGACGCGCGCGTCGAGCGCCTTCAGCGCCGCTTCGATCGCGACCGTACGCCCGGCGACCGCCGTGCCGGTCTCGCCCGCTCCGGTCGTCCCGGCGATGTCGATGACGCCAGTCGGCGGCAAGTACGGCAGCAGGAGCTGCACTCGCCGGACGGCGTCGGGCGGCGGTGCGAACGTCAGATTGAGGAAGACTTGGCCGCCGGGCTGAATGCCGCTCAAGAAGTACCGACCGCCGCCGTTGGCGTCGGACTTCGGCTGCGCCAGCCACTGGCCGTCGGTGTCCTTGAGCAGGCCGTACTTGCGCCGGCTGGCCGGGTCGAAGAGCCACACCTCGCCGTACTCGAGCGCGCGGCTCGGCACCTCGCCGACCGCCTCCCGCGACACGCGCACGCGGAGCCTGAGCTGGCCGCTCGCGCGGGCTGCGGAGGTCACCAGCGCCGAGAGCTCCCCGCTTGCGGCCCGCGGCTCACCGGCGAGCTCGCGTCCGGCCGCCTCCACCTCGATGTCGACCAGCGGCGGAAGGAGCGGTGCCTCGACACTGATCCGGGCGCCGGCCTCGACCGGCTCGAACATCGCCCAGACCACACGGGTCGACCGCACGGGCACCGCCACGAACCATCGCCCTCCCCCGTTCCAGTCCGAGATGGGGCCCGCCAGATAGCGGCCGTCCGCGTCCTTGAGGGGGAACCGCTTGGTCCCGCGCTGCGCGTCAATGACGACGAAGCGCGAGAAGTCGAGCGCGGTAGACGACGCGGCGGCCTTCGAGCCCGTGTTGCGCAGGACGAGCGCCACGGCCAGGACCGCATCGCGCCGGGCGGCGTAGAGCAGCTTGACCGTCACGCCAGGGATGTCGGTTCCCTGCTCCGCGGCTGCTGGCGCCTGCGCGCCCGCACCGGCGATGCCGAGCACAGCGATGACTACGGCGACCAGCAGGGCTGTTGCGCGCACCCATCCCTCCACGGTTCCCTCCGCATCCTCCCGGACCGCTTTCGCGCGAGGAGAGCCCTCCGCACGCATGGGGACGTGGTTTGACAGTGTTTCTGGCCGTGCCTATAGTGTCAATACGCCTTTTGGCGTACCAGCCCGACACAGGCGAGCGACGTGGAACCGTTGCGCGAGCGGGACCTGCGGCGGCTGCTCGACTTCCTTCGCGAGTGCTACGTTCTCCGGGACGTCGAGGGCTTCCTGGATCACCTGGTGACCAGCATCCCCTCGCTCGTACCGTCGGACTTCACGAGCTACACGGCGTTCACTCCCCGCGAGCTGGTGGCCCGGATCTCGAGGCCCGCGGACCGTGTGTCGGCGGACACCGACCGCCTTTTCGAGCAGACGATGCACGAGAACCCGGTGGTCGACTACCATCGCCGCACGAGGAACGGGCGGGCGGTGAAGATCTCCGACTTCGTCACCCGGCGCCAGTTCCGCCGGACCGCGCACTACAACGAGCTCGGCCGCCGGCTCGGGGGCCTCGAGCATCAGATGGCCTTCACCTTCCCCGCGCGGCCGCCGCTCGTGGCAGGAGTGGGGCTCAACCGGCACGGGGCGCCGGATTTCTCGGAGCGCGATCGCCTCGTGCTGGATCTCCTTCGGCCGCACCTGGTCCAGGCGTACCGCAACGCGGCGGTGTGCGAAGAGATGCGTGCAGATGTGGCACTGGTCCTCGCGGGTGCGGAAGCGGAACGTAGCGCGGTGGCGATTCTGGCCGCCGACGGTCGACACGTGCGCGAGGCGACGGGCCGGACGCGCGAGTGGCTGCGTCGCTATGTCGATGCGCCCGCCCAGGGCGGCCTTCAGCTTCCCGACACGCTGCGCCGGTGGGTCGAGCAACTGATCGCCGAGCGGGGCCGCACGGACGCCGTGCCGGCCGCCCGCGCGCCCCTCGTCGTGGAACGCGACGGGCGGAGCCTCACCGCGCGGCTCGTCGGCGGTCCGGGAAGGTACCTGCTCCTCATGCGGGAACACGCGGCGGACCGGTCGCTCCAGGCCCTCGGCTCGGCCGGCTTGACCAAACGCGAGACCGAGGTGCTCTCGCACGTCGCATACGGCCTGACCAACGAGGCCATCGGGTCGCTCCTGGGCATCTCGCGCCGCACCGTGCAGAAGCACCTCGAGCGGGTCTTCGACAAGCTGGGGGTCGAGACGCGGACGGCAGCCGTGGCACGCGCCCTCGGCCTCCCCGACGAACCGTCCCACGGCGGCGGACGCGGATGACCCGCTATCTGCTCGTGCTGGCGGTGGCGACCGCTCTGTTTCCCACCACCTGAACCAGGCGGCTATTCGCGCTTCGCCCCTCGCATGGAGCCGCAAGCGGCGGGAGCGCGCCGCGTGTACGCGAGCTCAATCGGGTCGGGCTCCGACGCTCCGTGCGCTTGAGGCGCGCCTCGGCGTCGTGCGCTCGAGCTCGCGGAGCGAAATCTGGCCGTTGCGGATCTCGTCCAGCGCGACCGTGAGCACGCGCAGCGCTTCGCCGGGTGCGTGGAACCCGACCGAGTTTTCCGCCTCGACGTAGTCGATGAAGAACTGCGCCCTGCGCTGCGCCGCCCAGACCGGCTTGATCTGCGCGTCCGACGCCCCGGCCGTGCGGGCACGCGCGATCTCGTCGATCAAATCCATCAGTGCGTCCACAGCGATGTTACGGGCGCCGATGAAACGCTCCTGAATCTGCTCGACGCGGGCCTTGATCTCGCCTTCCGGGAAGCGATGACAGCCCTGGCACGCGCGGTTGATGTTGAGCAGCGGGCTGCGGACGTGGTGGTCGCTGATCTTCATGCCGCCCTCGCGCTTGTACGGCATGTGGCAATCGGCGCAGGCGACGCCGGACCGGGCGTGGATCCCCTGGCTCCACATCTCGAACTCGGGATGTTGCGCCTTGAGCACGGGAGCGCCGGTGAGGGCGTGCACCCAGTCGCGGTGCCCGGTCTCCTGGTAGTACGCGTAGGCGGCCTCCACCGTCAGGCCTTTGTGCCAGGGATAGACGAGCCGTTTCTGTTCGCCCTGGAAGTAGTACTCGACGTGGCACTGGGCACACACGAACGAGCGCATCTCCTGCGCCGAGGCCATGGTGTTAGGGTCATAGGCCTGGACGCCCTGCGAGGCCTTGTAGGCCCGGATGCCCTCGATGAAGGCCGGCCGCGTGATGCGCAGGGCCATCGTCCTCGGGTCGTGACAGTCGATGCAGGAAACCGGGTGCTTCACCTGCCGTGTCGCTTCAGCGTAGGGCATGGCGTTCATCTTTTCGAAACCAACGAAGAGGTCGCCGTTGCCCAGGGTCTTCATGTACACGTAGGAGGACGCGTGGCAATTCAGGCAGGCACCGGGCTGCTTGAATTCGAGGACGCGCTTCGTGTAGCGCTGATCGACGAGCATGTACGCATGGCCGCGCTCCTCGCGGAAGTCGACCGCGAACGGGTAGCCAGCCCACATCTTCTTCAGCCGCGGGTCTTCCTCGATTTTCTCCTGCGAGACGCGGTCGCGGGGGTCCGCTTGGGTCGGGTTCCTGGGCAGTGCCTCAGACCCACCATAGCGGGTGCGCACCATGTCGACCGTGCGCGAGTAGGCGTCGTACTGCAGCGGAAAGTTTTTGCCCCAGACCGTTGGGTCGTCGGTGTCGTCCGTGAGGTCGACGACGCGGAACCAGGCCTGGCGGGCTTCCTGCTTGTGCTCGAAGATGGTGATGAGGAGCGCCGTGACCGCGATGGTCAGCGCGGCCGTGACGGCAATCGCGATAAAGATCTTCCTGTTCAGTTTCATCGTTCCTGTCCCGCTCCTTCGTCAGTGAGCATGGCCCACGTCCCTGTGGCAGGAGACGCAGGAGACCTCCCGCCTCTCGTGGCGCGCCAGGCGCAGGGCCGAGGTGATGTCCTCGTGGCATTTCAGGCACGCCCGCTCCGTGACCCGCTGGTTCCGTCCCGTGATCTGGATCTCGTCCGGGAAGCGGCCGGTGGTGAACGCCAGCGAGTGGTTCCAGCCGTTCAAGGCCTTGATGGCATACTTGGGCACGACGCCCGACGGCGTGTGGCAGTCGTTGCAGACGGCGGCCTGGCGATGGCTGGACCGCAACCACCCTTGAAACTGCTCGCGCATGACGTGGCAGTTGACGCACGCCTCGGGGTCGTCGGTGAGATACGAGTGGCCGCGCGCGTAGCCGAAGGTGAACAGCGCGATGCCGAGCAGGACACCCACCGGCGCTGCGAGGGCGAAGATCGCCACGGAGCCTTGGTCGCTCATCGCCTGACAGCCTAGCACGACCCTGTTCTCGGCTCCGCCCGCGGCCCCGGACCCTTGCGGGACAACGTCTCAGCAGAACGCGCCACCGATCACCGCGCGGCAGAACCGGGTCGCCCTCGTGGGGCCGGCACTTGAAGCGCCAGGCCCGGCCGCGCCCGCCGGCGCCCGGAAGCGCAAGACTTCTCGCGGCACACCGCCGTTCCGTTCCGGAGTTCCCTCGGCTCGGGAAACCAGGCGGGCTGAGTGATGTGGCGCTGGCCTCGGCGAAAGGGTCGGCCGTCACGCGGACAGCCAGGGGAGGCGGACCACGTAGCGCGAGGTGAGCACCTGGGTGAGATCGATGAAAAATCCGAGCGAGAACGGCACCGCCACGTGCTGCAGACCAGGCCTCCTCGAAACGCGGTTGAGCCACCGCATGAGACTCGGAAGGACGGCCACACCGATAGCCGCCGAGGTGAACAGAGCACCGAGGCCGAGCGACACAGACTGACTGGCCACGAGCGGCCGCACCACGATGCCGAGAACCACCAGAATCCAGCAGGCGAGCTCCCAGTAAAGGGGATTCCGGCGACCGCGCAAAAAGTGGACGAGCGAGGCGAGCGCACCGAGAAGCACAGCCCCGCCCAGCAGCACCAGCGCCGCCTGTCCAACGGCAAACCAGACCGACTCCGCCCCAGAGCCCGGCCCCTCCGACTTGGGGGCGCCGAGCACAGAGGGAAAGGCGCGCGAGAACCACGACGCCGCCGAGGCAAGGCCAACGGCGCCGATCCCGTGAAGCGCCGGCGACGGCCGCGTGGTCTCGACGGTCAGTCGTTCCTCGCGGACCGCATCGACGGCTGGCTCGGCGGCAGCCGGCTCGGCCGCCCGGCCGAAGCCGAGGTCGAAAAGGGTCGCGATTCTACCGGGCATGGAACACCTCGATCCGAAACAGCCAGCCGCTACAGCAGAGCACCGACGCCGCTCGGCCCACAAGTTGTTCGGAACGGCTCATCGTACCACCGGCACCGCCGGACAGAAGCGAAGACCCGCGATTGACCTGCGCCGACGGGCAAGCCATGATGCTCCACGCGCTTCTCTCGGCACCCGGCGCGATCACGCGATCAGGAGATGAGCCACACGCTGATCCTGTTCGTCGTTCTCGGCGCGGCCGCGACAGCAAGCCTCGCGCTCGCGTACGGCGCGCTGCGCTGGCGGTTGATGACCCACACCTTGCGCGACCAGCTCGAAGCCGCGCGGCTCCCCGCCACCGCGCCGAAGGTGTATCGCCCGAGCGACCTGGCGGGCCTGCCCGCACCGGTCCAGCGCTACCTCCGCACGGTCCTCCCGGATGGCCAACTGATCGTCACCGGCGCCAGGATCGAACAGGTCGGCACGTTCAACCTGAGCGAGACGGGCGAGCGCTGGCGGCCGTTCACCGCGACACAACAGGTCGTGACGCGCCGACCGGGCTTCGACTGGGATGCGCGAATTTCCCTGTTCCCCGGCCTCATCGTCCGCGTTCATGACGCCTACGTCGCGGGCCAGGGTTTGCTGCACGCCTCCGTCTTCGGACTCGTACCCGTCGCGAAGCTGCACGGCACGCCGGAGCTCGCCGAGGGCGAGCTGATGCGCTTCCTCGCCGAAGCCCCGTGGTTCCCAACGGCGCTCCTCCCGAGCCAGGGCATACGCTGGGACCCAGTGGACGAAACCACCGCGAACGCCACCCTCACCGACGGCACGACCCGCGTGACCCTCACGTTCCACTTCGCCGCCGACGGTTCCATCGCCTCGGTGACTGGGCTGCGCGGACGCACGACCGCAGGCGGCATCACACCGACGCCGTGGGAAGGTCGCTGGAGCCGCTACGAGATCCGTGCCGGCATGCTCATCCCGCTCGAAGGGGAAGTCGCCTGGCACCTGCCCGGCGGCATCCATCCGTACTGGCGAGGCCGCGTCACCAGAATCGCTTACGAGTTCGCCCCGTGAACGACGCGACCCGCTGGCGTCGGCTCGGCGCGCCTCGCGCCCACCGGGCACGCCGACCGCGAGGCAGCAAGCGGGAGAGAGGGAAGCATCGCGACGCTGTTCCGACCCGCCGCTCGCTGACGAGACACGTCGCCAGATTCCGGAAACGGAGGACTCAGAGCGGCGGATACCTCATCGAGTGTGTCAGGCCCGGATGACGATGGCCGTAGCGGACGGGTACGTCGCGCGTCGCATCGCTCGGAATCGTCAGGACGATGAGTAGGATGGCGGCGAAGAGGAAGCGTCGCCACCACAGGCCGCCCGCTCCGGCTCCCGGACCATCGTCGCCGCCGCCGTGCGCCACGCGCGGGGCCGAACCTTCTACGCGACGCCACCAGTTGCGCAGCAACAGCAGGACACCGGCCGCCGCCATGACCAGGTTGTAGGTCTGGCCCGCCGGGAGGCCCCACAGCGAGATGGGATATTCGCGGTAGAAATCGATCGGTATCCGGAGCGCCGGGTACAGCAGGACGAAGAGCGCGGCCAGCCGGCCCGGTGGCGCGCCGCGACGCCGCACCCACAGCAGGAGAGGAATCAGCAGAAAGTTCTTCAACCCGTCGTAGAGGACGACCGGGTGCCGAAAGCCGTCGGCCTCGGGAAACTTGACCGCCCACGGCACGTCGGTGACGCTTCCGACGATTTGCCCGTCGACGAAATTCCCGATGCGGCCGCAGCCGAGAATGAGCGCCGCCGCCACGGCCAGCACGTCGAACACAGGCCGAAACGGGACGCGACGGCGCAGGCAGAAGACAAAGACGCCGAGCGCCCCGCCGACAATCAGCCCGTGGGTCGCCAGCCCGCCCAGCCAGACCGCCGGGACGAGTCGGAGATGCTCCCGGTAAAACGGCCACTCGTTGACAAACACCACGAGCGACCGGCCGCCCACGAGCACGCCCACGGCGAGACAGAGCGTCAGGTCGTAGATGTCCCGGAGCGACAGGCCCAGCCGTTCGCGGTTCCGCCGAAGAAACAGATGCGCGCTCAGGAAGCCGGCGGCATAGCTCAGACCGTACCACCAGAGGTGCACGCCGCCGACCGACCCGATGACGGGGTCGATACGGTGCACCCAGGGACCGACGAGGGCCGCACCAGCCGCGCTCAGCACAAGCGCCTGCCGTGTCGGGGGGACAGCGCTGGCTGATTATGGCCGCGCGCTCGGCGGCGGTGCAAGGCGCGCGGTCCGCCTAGCGAGCCGCGATCCCGCGAACGGCAAGCGCGCGCCGCACCTAGCGGCGAACGAGCACCGCGTCGATCACGTGAATGACGCCGTTTGCGGCGAACACGTCCGCCTTGATGACGTTGGCGCCGCCTACCTTGAGCGTTCCCTTGCCCGCCTCGATCGACAGCCGCCCGCCGTCGGCGACGGACAAGTCTTTGAGCGCGGCGAGGTCAGCCGAGGTCGCGTGGCCGACGAACACGTGGTGCGCCAGCACGCTGGCGAGCTTCGCCTTGTCTTTCATCAACGCGTCGAGCTCGGCCTTCGCAAGCTTCGCGAAGGCTTCGTCGGTCGGCGCGAAGACGGTGTAGGGCCCTGGCCCCTTGAGCTGCTGGACGAGGCCGGCCGCCTCGAGGGCTGCCGCCAGCGTCTTGAACGGCCCGGCCGCGAGGGCTGTGTCGACAACGTCCTTCGGCTGGGCGGCGGCCCTCGCCGGCCCACCGAGTTGGAGGAACGCTGTGAACGCGAGCGGGGTGATGAGTGCACGTACCAGACGGGATATCATGGCCACCCTCCTGGTCGCATCGGACGCGCCTGTCATCCTACGCTGGCGGTTTCCGCCGGCTATGACCGGCGTCATACGTCGTCTGCCCCGCTGACCCAGGGTCGCCACGCAGCGGTGCCGAACAGCGGCAGGCGCCGATGGCCACCCGCGAGACCGGCGCTATACTCGCTCGAACCTCCATGTCTCGCGCCGCCGTTGCCTGCCTCCGGCTCCTGACGCCCGCCGAGCGGTGGCGCTGGGTCGCCCTCCTCCCGCTCGGCCTCGCGGCGGCAGGCGCGGAAGCCTTCGGTGCCGCCGCGATTTTCGGCCTCCTGACGATCCTCCTGGACCCCGACCGGGCGGCCGGGCTTCCGGTCGCGTCGGCCGTCTCGGTTCGGCTGGGATCCGGTGCCGACGCGCGCGCGGTCATCGTCACGCTCACGTCGCTGCTGATCCTCTTCTATCTCGCTCGCAACGCGCTCCTGGGCGCGGCCGCGTGGCTGCAGGAGCGCACCGTTCGCGCCTCAGTGACGGAGGTCGCGAGCCGCTTGCTTCTCGGATACTTGTCCGTCCCCTACGCGTTCCACTTCCACCGGCACTCGGCGTCGCTCATCCAGCGCATCAGTCAGTCGGTGGAGGTCGCCTACACGCTCGTGCTCTCCGCCGCGCTGCACATCCTCACGGAAGCCGTCATCGCCGCGGCCATCGTCACCGTGCTGGCGGTCGCCGCGCCGCTCGTGACGCTCGTGGCGGTGTCGGCGACCGCGCTCCTCATCCTGGTGCCGGTTCGTCTGACGAGTCGAACCTTCGAGCGCCTCGGGCGCGCCGAGCAGCGGCACGACGAGGATGTCCTCGCCGAGCTACAACATAGCCTCGGTGCGATCAAGGAGGTCAAGATTGCCGGGCGGGAGCGCGACTTCCACGACCGGTTCGTCGAGGTGCGCCGCGCACTGTCGCGCGCTCAGGCGCGCCGCGAGACGCTCCAGGAAGTCACCCGCCTGGGCATCGAGACGGTCTTCGTGTGCGCGATGCTGCTCGTCGTCCTGTTGCTCACGCTCGGCGGACGCGCAGGACACGACGTGGTCTCGCTGCTCGGGCTCTATGCTTACGCCGGCTTTCGGCTCGTTCCGTCGGCGAACCGCATCAGCCGGTTCGCGGGCCAGATGAAGGTGGGCTTGCCGTACCTGCAGGATGTCGTCGACGACTTCGCCGCGATCGCGGAGGCGGCGCGCGCGTCGGGCGCGGCGACGGGGTCGGATGACGGAATGCGATTCTCGAATGGGATCCGCTTCGAGGGCGTGTCGTACGGCTACGACTCGGAGACCGGACCCGTGCTCGAGGACGTGACCCTGACGATTCACAAGGGCGAATCGGTAGGTATCGTCGGCCACACCGGCGCAGGCAAGAGCACGCTCGTCGACCTGCTCCTCGGGCTGCTCGAGCCGACGCGCGGACGGATCACGGTGGATGGCCGCGACCTCAGGACACACGCGCGCTGGTGGCAGCGCCAGGTCGGCTACGTCCCGCAAACCTTCTTCATCCTCGACGACACTTTGCGGCGGAACATCGCCTTCGGCGTGCCGGACGCCGAGATCGACGAGGAGCGCGTGGCGCAGGCGGTGCGAGTGGCGCAGCTCGAGGAGGTGGTGGCGCGGCTTCCCGACGGCCTCGAGACCCTGGTGGGCGAGCGCGGCATCCGCCTGTCCGGGGGCGAGCGTCAGCGTGTGGTGATCGCCCGGGCGCTCTATCGTGACCCCCAGGTGCTCGTCTTCGACGAGGCGACGTCGGCGCTGGACCTGCAGACCGAGCGCGAGCTCGTCCGGGCGATCGACGCCCTGCACGGGACGATCACGCTCATTGTCATCGCCCATCGGCTGACGACCGTGCGCAGGTGCGACCGCATGGTGTGGCTCGACCAGGGTCGGGTGGCGGCGACCGGTCGCTACGAGGATCTCATCGCGGAGCACCCGACGTTCCGCGTCCTTGCGGGAGAATCCCCTCTCCCCCCTGGGGGGAGAGGGTGGGGCTGAGGGGGGCGCCCGCCCGCGTCTCCAGTACAATCATCCCCACTCCCGCGAGGCCCACATGACCAGACTTCGCTCGCTCCTTTTCGTCCTCGTCGCTTCGTTGCTGGCCGCTGCGGCTGTCCCCGGCAAGGGTGCCCAGCTCGCGTCGACACCCGTCGCGTTCGTCGGGGTCAGCGTGATCCCGATGGACCGCGAGGTCGTCCTCGCCGACCAGACCGTCGTCGTCGAAAGCGGTCGCATCAGCGAGGTCGGGCCGGTCGGTCGTGTTCGCCTGCCCGATGGGACGCTGACGATCGATGGGCGCGGTCGCTTCCTGATGCCGGCGCTCGCCGAGATGCACGCGCACGTGCCGGGTGGCACCGCTCCCGACGCGCAGGTCGGGCGCGTGCTGTTCCTGTATGCGGCGAACGGGATCGGCACCATTCGCGGCATGCTCGGTCATCCGCGTCACCTGCCCCTCCGCGACCGGATCGCGCGCGGCGACCTCTGGGCGCCGCGGTTGTATACGTCGGGCCCGTCGTTCAACGGGACGAGCGCGCCGTCCGTCGAGGTCGCGGTGCGGATGGTCGAGGAACAGAAGGCCGCCGGCTACGACTTTCTCAAGATTCACCCGGGTGTCAGGCGCGACGTCATGGACGCCGTGGCCGCTGCGGCGGGACGACTCGGTCTGTTCTTCGCCGGGCATGTCCCCGCCGACGTGGGTCTCCTTCACGCGCTCGCGCTCAAGCAGCGGACCATCGATCACCTCGACGGGTACGTGGAGGCGCTCGCGCGCCCGGGGGCGCCGCCGTCCGAGTGGTTCGGCATGAATCTCATGCCCTACGTGGACGAGTCGCGCATCCCTGAGCTCGTGGCGGCGACCCGGGCAGCCGGCACCTGGGTGGTGCCGACCGAGACGCTTCTCGAGCACACCACGAGCGACGCAGATCCGGAGGCGATGGCCAAGTGGCCCGAGATGCGCTACGCCGACCCGAAGCAGGTGGCGCAGTGGGTGGAGGCGAAGAAGAAGCGGATGGCCCAGGTGCCGTCGGACCAGCGGGCGCGGTTCATCGCGCTGCGGCGCAGGCTGGTCCAGGCGCTGCACGAGGGCGGCGTCCCGCTGCTTCTCGGCTCCGACGCGCCGCAGCAGTGGAACGTGCCGGGCTTTTCGATCCACCGCGAGCTCCGGCTGCTGGTGGCGTCGGGCCTGACCCCGTATCAGGCGCTCGCGACCGGCACGCGGCAGGTGGCGGCGTTTTTCGGCACGCTGGACGAGGCTGGCACCATCGCTCGCGGCACGCGCGCCGACCTGGTGCTCCTCGACGGCAATCCTCTCGCGGACATCGCGAACACCTCGCGCATCGGTGGAGTCATGCTCGGAGGGCGGTGGATGGATCGGGCGGCGCTCGACGCGAGGCTCGCCGCCTCGACGCAGTAGGGCCCCCAGCCGCGTGCTCCTTGACGGCCGGCCGGCGTCCGACTAGCATGGCGTCGCTCGGCGGCGGCAACACCATGGCCGAGACGCGACCCGACAACCCCGACCAGCTCAACGGCTGGAAAGAGATCGCGGCCTACGTCGGTCGGAGCGTGCGCGCCGCGCAGCGCTGGGAACGCGAGCTGCAACTGCCGGTGCACCGGATCAAGACCCCCCGGGGCCACGTGATCTATGCGCTGAAGAGGGAGATGGACCAGTGGCGGCTCCGGGCGGAAGGGGCGCTTCTCGAGGAGGAATCGGACCAGACCACCCTGAACGCACCGACCGCGCGGATCCGTCGGCATCTTTCACCCGGTGCGGTCGCTCGTGCGCTCCTCGGCGCAGGCGCGGCAGCCGCGGTTCTGTTTGCGGTGTTCCGTGCACTGCCGACGCTGGGGAGCAAAGCGGAGCCGGGTGCTCTCCAGTTCGGCTTCGACGGCGGCCGCCTCGAGGCTCTCGACAGGAACGGACGTCAGGTCTGGTCGCTCACCTTCGGATCCCCGGACGAAAGTGTCGACTCTCCGTCCGAGTTTCAGTTCACAATGCCAAAGCGCCAGCGGCTCGCTCGCCTCGACCTCGACGACGACGGCCATGAAGACGTCGTCGCGGCCGTACGGTACCCGACGGGCGGGTCGGACGTTCTCACCAGTTGGAAACTGGTCGCCGTCTCATCGACGCGCCGGGTTCTCTGGGAATACATCCCGAACGTTGTCCTGACCTTTGGCGGCCTGCGGTTCGAGGCGCCGTGGCTCTTCTCCCGGATGGCCGTACGGCGAACGGGGGAAGGACCGCAAGTCTGGCTGGGCGTGATTCACCACCTGTGGTGGCCCTCGTTCGCCGTCCGGATCGACCCCCGCGGAACAGCGACGACCCGCTTCGTCAACTCTGGTCACATCTACAACCTCGCGATCTGGCCCCTGGCAGAAGCCCCGGACGAGCAGGGGAAGACACGACGATCCCTGCTGGCCGCCGCAGGGATCAACAACGAGTACGGCGTTGCCGCTCTGGCCCTCCTCGACCCCGACGGTCCACCTGCCGTTTCGCCCCAAACGCCCGAATCGCCCTATTTCCTTCGCGAGGCGCCGAGCGGGCGCCCGGTGAGGTATGTTCTCTTCCCGCGGTCGGAGCTGAGCCTCACCGGGACCTTTCCGTACAATCGGGTAGTTCAGCTCAACGTCCTCGGGCGGAGCCTTCAGGTCCTGGTGGCGGAGTTGCCTGAGGTCCAGGCGATCGAGGCCTACCTTGTTTACGAAATCACGCCCGATCTGCGGGTTGTCTCCGCGGCTTGGTCCGACGGCCTCCTCCCCGGTCACCGGTATCTGGAGCGACAAGGGCGCGTGGGTCACCCCATCGAGCGATGCCCTGACCGCACGGCACCGAGGCGGGTGCGTATCTGGGATCCGGAAACGGGGTGGGCGGAGCAAATGGTGCCCATGACGGCCCAAGCCCCTCCGGGGATCTTGCACCAAGACAGGTCTCGGTGAAGTCTGGCGAGGGCACCGGACGAGAGCCAGCCACGAGGCGCATTCACTTGCGGCCGACTCGTCCACCCTGACGCTCCCGCGCCAGACACTCAAGTAGATCCTCGCGCTTTACCTCTCGTCAACGAAGGCAGGGGGATGCTGGGCCCATAGCCTTCGAGGTCCGCCTCCACCTTCGGCCGCTGGTAACTCCCGTCGGGCGGAGCCCGCATGCCAGCCGAGCTGGTGTCGATCGCCCGAGCCGCCCGACGGCGCAGCGTGAGCCCAATGGGCCGCGATTCGCGCATTGATCCACGGAGGCGCGCCGTGGTCGCGCCCGCCCCCGGGAGGACCGCTCATGACGACGCACATCCGCGAACACCGCAGCCTCCTCGCCGCCACCGAAAAGCGCCTCCTCGTCTGGATCGCCGCGCGCCTGCCGCGCTGGGTCACCTCCGACCACCTGACCTGGCTGGGTCTCGCGTCGATGCTCGGCGCCGGCCTGGCCTTCGCCTCCGCCCGCTGGACCCTTTGGACGCTGCCCCTCGTGCCCGTATTCCTCGCCCTCAACTGGTTCGGCGACAGCCTGGACGGCACGCTCGCCCGCGTCCGTCGCGAGGAGCGACCGCGCTACGGCTACTACCTCGACCACGTCCTCGACCTAATCGGCGCCTGCGGCCTCTCGGCCGGCCTCGCCGTCTCGAGCTTCATGAACCCCTTCCTCGCGGTCGGCGTGCTCGTGGCGTACCTGCTGGTCTCGGCAGAGGTCTTCCTCGCGACGTGCGCGCAGGGCGTCTTTCGCCTCGCGGTCTTCGGCGTGGGACCCACCGAACTCCGCCTCGTCCTGGCCATCGGGGCGCTCGCGTTGATGCACGACCCCCACGTGCCCGTCGGGCGCTTCGGCACCTTCCGGCTCTTCGACGTCGGCGGCGGCGTGGCGATCGCCGGCCTGACGATGGCCCTCGCGACAGCCGCCGTGCGCAACGCGCGCGCCCTCGCCCGCGCCGACGCGCGACCCCGCCGGACGGCCGCCGAGCTGACGCCGTGAGCTGGCGGCTGCCGATTTCGATCGGCCGGACCTCAGCGGCCCCGACGGGACTGAGCGCCGAGCGACCGTCACCCGCGCGCGAGCGCCCCGCGAGCGAACACCGCGAGGTCCGGGTGCCCTCCCACCGCACGCCAGGCCGGGCCACGACGCTCCTCGCCCGCTCGTTGGCATTCGCCGCCGTCGGTGCGATGGGGATCGGCGTCCAGCTCGGCACGCTCGCCGTGCTCGCTCGCGTGCTCGACGGCGCTGACCTCGCAGCCACCGCCCTAGCGGTCGAAGCGGCGCTCCTCCACAACTTCCTCTGGCACGAACGCTGGACGTGGCGCGACCGCCCGTGCACCGGGTGGCGCCGTCGCGTGGCACGCCTCACCGCGTTTCACCTGACGAACGGAGCGATCTCGCTCGCGACGAACCTCCTCGTCACCGCCGCCGGCGTGAGGCGGCTCGGCTGCGACGTGCTCATCGCCAATGCGTTCGCGATCGTGACTGCGGCGACGCTCAACTTCCTGGCCGGCGACCGCGTGGTGTTCCGAGGAGCATTGCGCGCAGCGGGCCCGGTCGCCCACTTCAGCGCCCAGCGACGGACCCGACAACCCGTCCCGAGTCACTCGACGGCCGAGTGATCGTCCGCCCCCTTTGACACCAGCCGCGGGTCACGGTAAAGTGCCCGGCCGGTCGTGAGCGGTGCGCCGCCTGGCGTGCGCGCCGCCGAGACACCCATGAGGATCGACGTCAACCGCCGCGACTTCCTCCGCCTGGCTGCGCTCGGATCGCTCGCGACAGCGCTGGGCGGACCCGCCTGCCGCCGGCCGGAGCCGGGCGGGCCGACGCCGCCCCCGGGCGCCTCTCGTCCCACCGCCGCAGCGACAGTCGCGTTCGAGTTCGAAGAGTGGACGATCGCCCAGCTCCAGGACGCGATGAGCCGCGGGCGGCTGACCTCCCGCGCCCTCACCGAGGCGTATCTCGCGCGCATCGACGCGCTCGACCGCGCCGGCCCGACGCTGCGGAGCGTCATCGAGACGAACCCCGACGCGCTCGCCATCGCCGAAGCCCTCGACGCCGAGCGCCGCTCGAAAGGTGCGCGCGGACCGCTCCACGGCATTCCGATTCTGGTCAAGGACAACCTCGACACCGCCGACCGAATGATGACGACGGCGGGGTCGCTCGCGCTGGTGGGATCGATCGCCGCGCGCGACGCCTTCGTCGTCCAGAAGCTCCGCGAGGCGGGCGCGGTGCTCCTCGGGAAGACGAATCTCAGCGAGTGGGCGAATTTTCGGTCGTCGCGCTCGACGAGCGGGTGGAGTGCGCGCGGGGGCCAGTGCAGAAACTCCTACGTCCTCGACCGCAATCCGTGCGGCTCGAGCTCCGGCTCCGGCACGGCGACGAGCGCGAACCTCTGCGCCGCGGCGATCGGCACGGAAACCGACGGCTCCATTGTCTGTCCCTCCTCGGCCACCGGCCTCGTGGGCCTCAAGCCCACCCTGGGGCTCGTGAGTCGCTCGGGCATCATCCCGATCGCGCACAGCCAGGACACCGCTGGCCCGATGGCACGCACGGTCGCCGATGCCGCGGCGCTCTTGACTGCCATCGCCGGCCCCGACCCGCGGGACCCCGCGACCGAGGCGAGTCGCGCCCACATGGCCGCCGACTACACGCAGTTTCTCGACCCGCGCGGGTTGCGCGGCGCCAGGTTGGGTGTCGCGCGGAAATTCTTCGGCTTTCACGAACGCGTCGACGCCATTCTCGAAGACGCCATCGCCGCCATGAAGTCAGCCGGCGCCGTGGTCATCGATCCGGTCGAGCTCGAGGTGCCGCGAGCGCTCGAGGAGAGCGAGCTCACGGTGTTGCTTTACGAATTCAAGGCGGGTCTGAACCGCTATTTGGCCGGCCTCAGCCCGACGGTCACCACGCGCACCCTCGCCGACCTCATCGCCTTCAACGAGCGTCACAAAGACCAGGAGATGCCGTTCTTCGGTCAGGACCTCTTCATCAAGGCCGAGGGGAAGGGACCGCTCACGAGCCGCGAGTACCTCGACGCACTCGCGAAGAACCACCGGCTCGCCCGCGACGAGGGGATCGATGCGGTGATGACCCGGCACCGGCTCGACGCCATTGTGGCGCCGACGGGCAGCCCCGCCTGGGTCATCGACCTGGTCACGGGCGACCACTTCGGTGGCGGCAGCTCGTCGCTGCCGGCGGTGGCCGGCTACCCGAACATCACCGTCCCGGCCGGCGACGTCTTCGGCTTGCCGGTGGGCGTCTCGTTCTTCGGCCGCGCGTGGAGCGAGCCGGTGCTCATCCGCATCGCCTACGCCTTCGAGCAGGTGACACAGGCGCGCAAGCCGCCGCGTTTTCTCCCCACGCTCGGTCTGGGCGCATGAGCGACTCGGCGTTCGCCACCACTGTTCTCGAGCGCTTCCTCCGCTACGTCGCCTACGACACGCGGTCCGACGAGCGCGCCACGAGTGTCCCGAGCACGCCGGGCCAGCTCGCGCTCCTGCACCGACTCGTCGACGAGCTCCACGAACTCGGCATCGCCGACGCCGCCATGAACCGCCACGGCGTCGTCTTGGCGACGATCCCGGCGACCGTCGCCCGCGCCGACGTCCCGACTATCGGTTTTCTCGCCCACGTCGACACGTCCCCCGAGATGCCCGGGGCCGGTGTGAGACCGATCGTTCACCGCGCCTACGACGGCCGCGACCTGGTGCTGCCGGACGACCCGACCGCGGTGCTGCGCCTCGCCGACAACCCGGACCTCGGCGAGTGTCTCGGCCACGACATCGTGACGGCGTCGGGGACGACGCTGCTCGGGGCGGACGACAAGGCGGGGGTTGCCGAGATCATGGCGGCGGCCGAGTACCTCATGGCCCACCCCGAGATTCCCCACGGCATCGTCCGCATCGCCTTCACCCCGGACGAAGAGATCGGGCGCGGGACGATGCACCTCGACATCGAGGCGTTCGGCGCGCAGTACGCCTACACGCTGGACGGCGGCGGGCGAGGCGACCTCGAGATCGAAAGCTTCTCGGCAGACGCGGTCACCGTAACGTTCCACGGGTTCAACACCCACCCGGGCTACGCGAAGGGCCGCCTGATCAACGCCATCAAGCTCGCGGCGGATTTCATCGCCCGCCTGCCGAAGAACCGCCTTTCGCCGGAGACCACCGAGGGCTACGAAGGCTACCTGCACCCCTACGCGATGGACGCCGGGGTCGAACGGACGACCGTGAGACTCCTCGCGCGCGATTTCACCCTGGATGGCCTCCGGGAAAAGGAAGCCCTCGTGCACGCTCTCGCCCGCGAAACGGTGGCCGCGCACCCGGGCGCGTCGGTGGACATCCAGGTCGAGGAGCAATACCGCAACATGAAAGAGGTGCTCGACCGACACCCGGAAGTCGTCGAGCGCGCGCGCACGGCGATGCGGCGCGTGGGCGTGGAGCCGCGGCTCAAGCCCATTCGCGGCGGCACCGACGGCGCGCGCCTCTCTGCGCTTGGCCTGCCGACGCCAAACCTGTTCTCGGGCCAGCACAATTTCCACTCGCGCCTCGAGTGGGTCTCGGCAGAGGACATGGACAAGGCCGTCGAGGTCATCGTCGAGTTGTGCCGCGTGTGGGCCGAGCCGTCGTGAGGCTCGCCCGCAGCGAAACGCTCCCACCCCCAGACCTTTCCTCTCCGGGGGGAGCGGGAACAAAGGCGGAAGCAACTTCCCGCTCCACCCGGCCGGGGAGAGAGTCGGGGGGCGGGGGGGTAGAATGACCTGTCCGCGCGGTGCGGACTTCGATCGCCGGGAGTCTACGATGCCACGTCTCGCGTTTCGTTCATCGATCGGGTTCGTCCTCTCGCTCCTCGCGGCCGGCGCCCTCGCCTGCGGCGGCCAGGCCCCGCCGGCGCCGCCTTCGCAGCCGACTTTTCCGTCCCTCGACGCCGACGCGATCCTCGGCCACATCAAGGTGCTCGCCTCGGATGAATTCGAGGGGCGAGCGCCCGGCACGAAGGGCGAGGAGCTCACGGTGAGCTACCTGACCGATCGGTTCAAGGCCGTCGGCCTCGCCCCCGGCAACCCTGACGGCACCTACATCCAGAAGGTCCCGCTCGTCGGTATCACTCCCAAGAACACGAAGCCGCTCACGTTCCGCAAAGGCCCGCGTCGCCTGACGCTTCGTTACAAGGACGATGTGGTGGCGTGGACGAAGCGAGTGACCGAGCAGGTGGCCATCGAGACCTCAGAGGTCGTGTTCGTGGGGTACGGCGTGGTCGCCCCCGAGTTCGGCTGGGACGATTACAAGGGTCTCGACGTCAGGGGCAAGACGCTCGTGATGCTCGTCAACGACCCACCGGTGCCCGACCCGACGAATCCCGACGAGCTGGACCCGAAGATGTTCGGCGGCAAGGCCATGACCTACTACGGCCGCTGGACTTACAAGTACGAGATCGGTGCCGAGAAAGGTGCCGCGGCCGTCCTCATCGTCCACGAGACGGGTCCGGCCGGGTATCCCTTCTCGGTCGTGCAGGGGAACGTGCGCGAGCGGTTCGACCTCGTGACGCCCGACAAGAACATGGGACGCGTCGCCATCGAGGGCTGGATCACGCTGGACCGCGCGCGGGACCTCTTCCGCATGGTGGACCTCGACTTCGACCGCGCGAAGCGCGCGGCAGTCAGCCGTGACTTCAAGCCGATTTCCCTGGGCGCCATGGCGTCGATGGCCATTGCCAATACGCTGCGCACGGTCGACTCGCGCAACGTCGTGGCGAAGCTCGAGGGCAGCGACCCCGAGCGACGCGACGAGTACGTCATCCTCACCTCGCACTGGGATCACCTCGGCGTCGGCGATCCCGTCGACGGCGACGCCATCTACAACGGAGCTCAGGACAACGCGAGCGGCACAGCCGCGCTCCTCGAAATCGCTCGCGGCTTCACCAAGGTTCAGCCGCCGCCGAAACGGACCATCGTCTTTCTCGCGGTCACGGCCGAAGAGCAGGGCTTGCTCGGGTCGGAATACTACGCGCGGATGCCCCTTTATCCTCTCGAGAAGACCCTCGCGGTCGTGAACATGGACGCCATGAACCTGTTCGGACGGACGAACGATGTCGTCGTCATCGGCCTCGGGGCGTCGGATCTGGACGATTACGCCCGGGAAGTCGCCGCCGAGCAAGGTCGCGTCATCAAGCCGGACCCGGAGCCGGAGAAAGGTTTCTATTACCGGTCAGACCACTTCCCCTTCGCGCGAGCGGGCGTGCCTGCCCTCGACGCGGGGTCAGGGATCGAGTACGTCGGAAGGCCCGAGGGCTACGGTCGCAAGATCCGGGAGGAGTACACCGCCAAGCACTACCACGCGCCCTCGGACGAGGTGCGGGCGGACTGGGACTTGAGCGGGACTGTGGAGGAAGCCGAGTTCTACCTGCGCGTGGCGTACAAGGTCGCGCAGGCCGATCGCGTCCCGGAGTGGAAGCCCGGCAACGAGTTCCGCGCGAAACGGGAAGCGATGCTCAAGAAGGCGTCGGGACAATGACGAAGGCCGCGAAAGGCTTCGCGAACAAGGCGAAGAGCGGCGCGAAGGCCCTCGCGGTGCGCTGGCGGCAGGCGGCCGAGCGCGCGCGGATCGAGCGCCGGCGCGGCAAGGCCCGGCAAGCGCGCTGACGCGGCGCGGGCTCGCCCGCGCCGGTTTCGTGGCGGGGCCGCAGGTGGCCTCCATCACCCCCGGTGGGGCGGAGGCCCAGAGTCAGGGGTGCAGCTCATCGCGATCATCGCCGGCCTCCTGGCCGGGGCCGCGCTCGTCGCCGGGGTCGCGTACGAACAGGCCGGCCTCCGACGCGACCGCAGGCGCTTCCCGCCGCCGGGCCGAGTCGTGGACGTGGGCGGGCTGCGGCTGCACGCCCGCGTCGCCGGGCAAGGCAGGCCGCCGGTCGTCTTCGAGTCGGGCCTCGCCGCCTCGTCCATCAACTGGTCGCGTGTCCAGGCGGCAGTCGCCGCGATCACGACGACCCTGGCGTACGACCGAGCCGGCTTCGCCTGGAGCGACGCGGCCTTGACCCCGCGCACCGGCGCGGGCATGGTCGGAGAGCTGAGGCGGTTGCTCGACGGGCTCGACCTCGAGCCGCCATACGTGCTCGTAGGCCACTCGTACGGCGGACTGCTCCTCCGCAGCTTCTACCGCCGCTATTCCGGCGACGTCGCCGGGCTCGTGTTCGTCGACACGACCTTCCCCCACGAATGGCTGGCCATGCCGCCCGAGCGCCGCCGCCTCGTCGGGGGCGGCGTGCTCTTCTCGCACGTCGGCGGCCTGCTAGCGCACGTCGGCCTCGTCCGCTTCCTCCTCGCCCGACTCGCGGCGGGCGCGCCAGGGGCGCCGCGCGCCGTTCTCTCGCTCTTCGGGCCGACCGCCACCCGCGTGATCACCCGCGTCGTCGGCGAGGTCCAGAAGATGCCCGCGGAGTTCCGTCCAGCCATCCAGGCACACTGGAGCCACCCCAAGAGCTTCGCGAGCCTGGCGCGCCACCTCGTCCACCTGTCGGCGACGGCAGCCGACGCCGCGGGGGTCGCCGACTTCGACGACCGCCCCCTCGCCGTCATCGCCGCGGCCGGCCTCAGACCGGAGCTCCGCGAGCTTCACGCGCGTCTCGCGTCCTCGTCCTCTCGCGGGCGCCTCGTGGTGGCCCGGACGACGGACCACTGGGTTCACCTGGACGAGCCGGAGCTGGTCGCCGGGGTGATCGCGGAGGTCGTGAGGGACGCGCGATACTTCCGCATGAGCTCGTAGACGACGACGCCGCCGGCCGTGGCCACGTTGAGCGATTCTTTCCGGCCGACCATCGGGATCCGGACGTGCGTTGAGCAGCGAGCCAAGATGGCCGGCCGCACGCCGTCCACCTCGTGCCCGAACACCAGGCATACGGGAAAGCGCGCCCTCCACTCGAACAGGTCGACCGCGGCGTCGGTCGTCTCGACCGCCGCGAGAAAGTACCCGCGTCCCTCGAGCGCGTCGAGCATCGCGAGCGGATCGCCGACGCGCTCCCAGGGCACGATGCGCTCGGCACCGAGCGCCGTCTTCGCGACACCGCGATGGGAGGGGTCGGGGGTCAGGCCGGAGAGATAGAGCCGCTCGACCCCCGCCGCATCCGCGGTGCGGAAAAAAGCCCCGACGTTGTAAACGCTCCGCACGTTGTCGAGCAAGATCGCGACGGGCAGGCGGGTCACCTCCGGCGCCCTCATGGCCCGTAGATTCTAACTTCGGCGTTCAGCGGTCCGCGTTCCCGGCTCGATGTGCGCGTGCGGCGGAGCGCGCCGACGGGGCGGGCCGGCGATACAATGGGCGCGGAGGACCGCAATGGCGCCCGGTCGGCGGGCGTGGATGGGCGTGGTGGCCGGTGTCGCCCTGACCGCGGCGGCCCGACCCGCTCGCGCCGACTGGACCGTCGCCGCATTCCTCGGGGCCGGCGCCACGCGGTCGAGCACGCTGCGCGTCGAGCAGCCGGCAACCGGCACGAGCCTCGCGTTCCGCCCCGTCGGCTACCGCGGCGAGTCCTTCGAGGCACCGGTGTACTACGGTTATCGCCTCGGCCGGCGCCTGCCGTTCGCGCCGTCGCTGTCGATCGAGGCGGAATTCATCCATCTCAAGGTCTTCACGGACCCCGACGCGACGGTCCACGCGACCGGCGTCGAGCGGGGCGTCCCCGTGTCCCGGAGCCAGCGCCTGGGGGACACGGTCGAGCGCTTCTCCATCTCCCACGGGGAGAATTTCGTGCTGGCGAACCTCGTGGTGCGCCGGCCCCTCGGGCGCGGCTCACGCGGCCATCGCGTGCAGGCGGTCGGGCGCGCCGGTGCGGGCCTGACCGTCCCGCACCCGGAGAGCACGGTCGGCGGCGCCAGCGTCGACCACTACGAGCTGGGATCGTTTGCCTGGCAGGTGGCCGGCGGGGTCGAACTCCGAGTCGTCAGAGGTCTGCACGCGCTCGCGGAATACAAGTTCACCAGAGTCGGGGAGGCCGTGACCATCGCTCAGGGACAGGCGCACACCGTCCTCGCAACGCATCATCTGGCCGTGGGCGCAGGCTACGCGTTCTGACTCCCATCTCTCACCTGACCGCCGTGCTGGTCGCGTCCAGCACGCTGAACCGCGGGCTGCACGTTCTGATCCCACCCGTTACCTGACCGACCGAACGCGCCGAGGTCCCCACCGGAGAGACCTCGTGGGGCGTTCCCTGGGCGCCCTGCCCAGACGCCGCGGGGGGAGCGCCCGCAAGAGGCGGGCAGGGGCGCGCACGGCATGGTTCGGTGGGCCGCCCGAGACGGGGGCGGCTCGGACTCTGCCGCCATCCCGCAGAGATTCAATGAGTTGCGGCCGCCAATCCGGGGCCATGACCGACTTGACCCCGCGGGCCGCGGGGCCTACAGATCTTTCCCAGAGGGAGGTGAGCTGCGATGAGATGGGCCAGTTGGGTCAACGTCGTGCTCGGCCTGTGGCTCATCGTCTCCCCGTTTGCCCTGGCGTACAGCACCGTGTCCGCGGCGCTCTACGAGGACGTCATCCTCGGCGTCGTGATCGCCGCACTGGCACTGTGGTGTGCGCTGGGCGAGCAGACGCGCGTGACGACGAGCCTGCGCTGGGTCACGGCGGTGGCCGGGCTCTGGGTGTTCGCTGCTCCGTTCGTGCTCGCCTACACCGACACGGTCAGAGCGATGGCCAACGACCTCGTCGTCGGCTTCGTGGTCCTGGTCCTGAGCGTCTGGGAGGCTCTGGCCGTGCGGACGGCCGCGCCCGTTGGGGCACCGAGCACCAAAGAGAAGGCTGCCGCGTAGTTCCCCGCGCTGGGCTGGCCTGGCCCTAGCGGCCGGGGGCGGGTTTCCCCCCTTCGCCCGCCCCCGGCCGTCGTTCTCAAAACGGGTACCCGCTGAAACCGGCCACGCGATCGTCGGTCGTCATCCAAAACGTGAGGGCCCGCCCGCCGCCACCGGGTTGCTCGAAGCGCACGTAGCAGTAGCGAGCGATCTGCTCGCCGTAGCGTTCGACGCCCAGCGACGCGACCTCGTCGCACCCGACGAACCTCGAAGTGCCAGGCGCCTTCGCCCACGAGGCCGCTTGTTTGCGCATCGCGGGCGTGATCGCTGCGGCGAACCCGGGCGTCACGAGCGGCGCAACGTCGCCCTCGGGATTCGCCAGCGCGGAGATCCACGCCTGGATACGCTCACCCGCGCGCTCGTGTCCGGGGCGGGGCGCCATCCTGTGCGGCGGAGTCAACGCCTCGTTGTACAGGCCCGCCACAGCGAGGGCGATCGCCGTCTGCCGCGCCTCGGCGAGATTCGCGAGGACGATGACGGTCAGACGGTCGTCAGGCAAGCGGAGAATCTGTGTCTTGAAGCCCTGCCACGACCCTCCGTGGCCGACCATCCGACGGCCGCGCACGAAGTCGACTTCCCATCCCATCCCGTAGGGATAGCTCCCGCCGCCGGCCAACTTCACCGGCGTCCACCAGGCGTGCCGACTCGCCTCGCTCAGAAAGGTCGTGCCTGCCAGCGCCCCCTCCCACTGCACGAGGTCGAGCACGCTCAGATAGAGCGACCCGTCCGCTGTCCTGTTGAGCGAGGGCGACACCCACTCCTGGTTTTTCAGCTCGCCGTTGACCAGGCGGTAGCCGGCGGCGCGGTGCTTCACGACGTCGGCCTCGCTGATGACGCGGGCGGTCGCCATGCCGAGCGGACGGAACACGCGCTCGGCGAGCAGATCCCCGTAGAACGTGCCCGTGACCTTCTTCACGATGATGCCGAGCAGGACGTAGCCCGTGTTGCTGTAGCTCCAGCGCGTCCCCGGCGCGAAGTCGAGAGGCGACCTCGCCGCGAGTGCCACGAGCTCGTCGTCCGTATAATCGCGCCGCCGGTCGAGCGCCTCGTCCGTGTAGTTGCGAATGCCGGACGTGTGGGTCAGAAGATGACGGACGGTGATGTCCCTCCAGCTTTCGGGCGCCTCGGGAAAGAACTTCGGCAGGCGATCGTCGAGACTCAGCTTGCCGTCCTCGACGAGCAAGAGGATGGCCGCGGCGGTGAATTGCTTGCCCACCGAGCCGGACTGGTAGATCGTGCGCTCGGTGGCCGGCACGTCCAGCTCGACGTTCGCGAGGCCGTAACCTCGCGCCTTCACCACCCGGCCGTCCTTCACCACGGCGAGCGACAGACCCGGAATGCGCTGGCGGGTCATCTCCGCCTGCACGTAGCGGTCCACGTCGTCTCCCGGCGCCGGCGCCGACTGCACCGAGGACACCCGTGCCGAGACGAATCCCGGCGCCAGCGCCAGAACGATCGCCGGCACCCACCGCCCCCACATCGCGTCCTCCGCCTCGCCCGCGGCCACCATCGCCCCTCCCGGTCGCTCGCCCCCGGCGCCAGCCCCCATGGCGCCGGCAGATTGTAAACTGAGAGCGGGTTCCGGGTGGCGGCTTCCGGGTGCTGACCCGGCCGAAGGCGAGGCCCGGGCGTGAGGAGCGGGCGTGAGGCTCGGGGATGACCGAAGGGGGATGACGTGAAGGGCGGCCGTCGCTACGTGCGCTGGCTCGTCGCGGTCACCGGGCTGGTGCTCCTCCTCGCCGGGGGCGACGGGCTCTGGAAGGCGATCGCGGCGCGCCAGCCGACCGAGTCGTTCCTGACCGACATCGCGCGCCGGCCGGACGTGATGGTGGCGGGCGCGCTCGTGGCGCTCGGCCTGGCCTGCTTCGTGCTCCTGCCCCTCGTCGGCCGCGCGGCCACGCCCGCCGAGGCCGTGGCGGATGCGCACGCCCCCGCACCGCACGACGCACCCGTCGCGCCGGTCGAGGTGACCGTCAACGGCCTGCTGCTCAACCTGCCCCGCGAGGCCGACGTGTTTCGCATCGAGGGAGCCCCGCCGCTCGGCGCGCGCGACGACGTGGTCGCGGCCGTCGCCCGCGCGCTCCAGGGCGTCGAGTTCGACGCGGGCGGCACCGGCGTCTTCACGCGGCCGGGCTACACGCTGCGCGTCACCTGCGAGCCGGGCGACCCTGTCCCCACGGCGGTCGTGCGCGCCCACGGCGACGGCGGCGCGCTCGTCGCGCTCCGCCGCCTTACGGCCAAGACCGGCTGGCGCCTCTTCGTCCCGCGCCGCCACGCGTTTCTCGACGCGCTAGGCGACGACGAGCTGCTCTCGCCTCGATAGCGGAGGGCTAGAACCCCGGCGTGAGGCTGAACTGGAAGACCCAGCCCTTCTGCGGTCGCTGGAACGGCCTCGCGATGGCGAGCTGTCCGATCGCGAAGCCGCCCAAGTTCACCCTGAACGCCACGCCGGCGCTCGCCACGCCCTTCCGTTCGCCACCCAGGAACGACGGCTTCTCGCTCGCGGTCCAGGCGACGCCCCCATCGGCGAAGAAGGCCACCTCGACCGGGAGCGGTCCGTACATCCCCTCGCGCAGCCCGAACGGACGAAGCAGGGGAAACCGGAATTCGAGGTTGCCGACGAGCAGGCGGCTCCCGACGAGCCGGTCGAACACGGGGCAGGCGCTCGCAGCCGTCGGCACGCACTCGTCGGGCGTGAACGAGTTCAGGTCGTACCCACGCACGAGCGTGGCGTAGCCCAGGTAGAGCGGGACGAGCCGTTCGTCCTCGGCCCCCGACCCGTAGCGGCCGTAATGCAGCCCCCGGACCGCGATCGTGTAGAGGCGGACCGGCATGAAGTAGCGCCGGTAGTCGGCGAGCAGGTTGGTGAACCGGATCGTTCCCAGCGTGGGCGCCACCTCCAGCCGCGACCGCTGGCCGGCCAGCGGGCTCGTCGGCCCGCCGATGGCGGTGTCGTAGACGAACGCGGCGCTCGACTGCGCGAGGTTCAGGGTCGCGTCGAAGGGCACTCGCTGCACTTCCGACCCGAGATACGCGCCCGTCCGCGGGTCGTAGTAGTCCCTCTGCACCTGCTGGTCGAACGACACGTGCTGAATCCCGCTCGACACCTCGATGCGCCGGGCGCGGCTGAACGGGTACGCGGCGACCGCTGCCACCTCCCGGTTGATCTGCCGCCACACGACGGTCTGATCCACGAACACCAGCCGGTTGTCGACCACGTCGAAGCCGCTCGCGAACTCCCCCGTGAGGTACGGGTACTGCTGGGCAACCGCGCCCCAGTTCCACCGGCGCGCGAGGTTCTGGTAGGCGACAGCTCCCGCCGTGTTCCTCAGGCTGTCGGCGAAGCTCGTGCCGAAGTAGCCGCCCATCTGCACGGCCGTGGCCAGGTTGTGGTTGCCGAGCATGTCGCTCCAGTAGAATCCCAACCCCCCGCCGAGGTACGTGCCGAAGGGATCGATGCCCGCCGTGAGGGTGGGCTGGCCTACGTAGTCGAGGCCGAGGCGTGGCCGATACGGCACGACGCTTCCGGGCGACTCGGGCAGGCCGGTCTTGGCGTCAGCGAGGAGCGCGGTCAGGCGATCGTCGACGCGCTCGCGGGGTGGCAGCGCCGCCGCCGGCGCGGGGGACGGCCACTCGTCAGCCCGAACCACCGCCGACGTCTCGACCCGATCGAGGCGGTGAATGGCGTACTTCGTGTCGTCAAACACGCTCATCGCCATCCGCCCCGTGCCGCGCGCCATGGACAGGGCGGGTGCGAGCGCCGTGATGCCCGTCACGCCCGTCGCCACGTTGGTCACCCGGTGCAGGCGCCCGCTCGCGAGCTCCACCCGATAGACGTTGCTCACGCCGCTCGCGTCCGACACGAAATAGAGCGACGCCCCGTCGGGCGCCCACTGGGGGTTGATGTGCTTGCCGTGGCGGAAGCCCGGCACTCGCGCGATCGATCCCGTCGCCACGTCCACTACCGCCAGAGAGTACGCGCCACCTGCCAGCGTCGCGAGGTCCGTCGTGAATCGGTCGGTGACGAAGGCCAGTCGGGTGCCGTCCGGCGACCACGCCGGCTGGAGGTCGGTGTAGGCATCGTTCGTGAGAGCACGGAGCTCGTTGCGCTCGAGGTCGTACAGATGCAGGTCCACTCGCGCGCCACGAGAGCCGCTGAACGCAATGGTGCGGCCGTCGGGCGACCACGCCGGCGTCAGCGCCCGATCCAGGGAGCGGAGGGGAATCTCTCGTTCGATCGCCCGGCGGTCGACGTCGAACAGCACGAGTGCCGGGCGCCCTTCCCGGACCGCCGCAAAGACGATGCGGCGGTTGTCGGGCGCCCAGGAGCCGGCAGAGTCGATGAACTGCAGGCTGCTGAAGTGCGGGTCGAGCGCCGTCGACACCACCGGGCGTCCCAGGGCCCCGGTCTCCGCGTCAGCCACGAAGAGGTCTACCGAGAACAGGCCGCGCGACGAGTACAGGAGCAGCCGCCGGCCGTCGGGGCTGAGCGCCGGCCCGACGTTGACGTCGCCACCGAGCCCGCGCGTCCCGACGACCACGCGCCCGACCTCGCCGGCCGGCCGCGCCCCCTCGGGCGGCTCGGCGAAGGCCTGCTGCAGCGCCCCCCGCCAGGCCTCCGAGAGCTCCTTCGTCCCGAGCCCCAGCACCTTCTGGAACGCACCGTCGATGCCGTCCCGGCCCACCGCCTCGACGAGGAGCTGCCCGACGACGCCGTCGCCGAACCGGCCGCCCACGTACGCCCAGAACGCCTGGCCCCACCGGTAGGGGAAATACTTCGGGTCGTCGAGCTTCTCGAGCTCCGGCACCTTGTCGTGGGCCACGGCGTCGCGCAGCCACATCGCCGTGTGCGCGTCGACCGGGCCGACCGAAAGATACTCCGCCATCCCCTCGACGAACCACAGCGGCAGGTTGCCCACGCCGGGCCCCTCGCTCGACCCGCGCCGGGTCAGGTCGAACTGGAACGCGTGCACCAGCTCGTGGCCGAGCACGTGGTCGGTCTCGGCGAGCGAGGCCCCGAGCGGCATGACGATGCGCCGCTTGAAGGGCTCGGTGACGCCGCCCGTGCCCTCGCCGAGCTCGCCCTGGATCGCGTTGGTCTGCTCGAAGTCCGCGTGCGAGGCGTACAGGACGAGCGGCTGGCGGCCTTCGAGGTCGTGCTCGAAGATCGCCGACAGCCGCGCATACCAGCGTTCGGCCAGGCGCCCTGCCTCGAGCGCCGCCTCCTGCTCCTCCGGATAGAAATAGATGTCGAAGTGCTCGGTCTGGAGGACCTGAAACCGGAAGGTCTTGTACTGGACCTTGTTCTGGCCGAAGTACTGCGCCCAGGCCTCGGGCACCAGTGGGCCAACGACCGCCCCGAGCATCGCGGCCGCCGCGACGAAAACGCGGAGTAACCTCCGTGCACGCATGGAACTGCCCCCTCCGATTGTACCCACAGGGAGGACGAGCATGTCCCGTGCCGGCCCCGGCACCTCGCGGGCGCCCGCGCATGCCGCCCGGGACCGCTTTCAACGGCCGGCAGGCGCAGCAGTTGCGCCGCACTCACCGGCACGAGACGCGAGCACGCCACGCCCGCGGGTCGCCCCGATTTCCCAATCGGAGGACAGCCCGGCAGCCGTGGGTTTCCACCGCAGAGGACAGTCGCACGTTGTCGCGTCGCCCTCCGGATCCACAATCAGCTCGGTAACCGACGATGTGTCGGTCCCGCGCGGGTGTCCGACACGCCGCGGCGGTTCCCCGCAGCGAACCGGGCGACCGCACCCTCGGCTCACGGGTGACTCGTCGCTCGGGCTCGCTCCTTCTTCTGCTTCTCGACCACCGCCGCCACGTCGGCGAGCAGCTTCTTCGCGTCGTAGACGATGCCGTCCTTGATCGTGTATTTGACCCCGCCGATCCACTCTGGCTTGCCCGTCTGGTCGTTCAGCCGGAGCGCCCCGGTTCCGTACAGCACCTTCAGATTCTCGAGCGGGTTCTGGTCGACCACCACGAGGTCGGCGAGCAGGCCTGCGCGGACGACGCCGCGATCGATGGGCCGGCCCGACGCCTCGGCGAGCGTCATGGCCGGGTTGTACGTCGCCGCCTGGATGACCTCGAGGGGATGGAAACCCGCCTCCTGCAGCAGCTCCAGCTCGTGGATGTTGCCGAAGCCGTAGGTGTTGTAGATGAACGCGGCGTCAGCGCTCGCCGTCACGCGCCCGCCCATCTTCTTGTAATCGTTGAGCAGCCGGAACCACACCTGATAGAAGTTGCGCCACGCGATCTCGTCTTCGAGGGTCCAGTAATACCAGTAGGAGCCGTGGTTGGCGCGGTTCGGTGCGTAAAAATCCATGAGCGACGGCAGCGTGTAGCGGCTGTGCCAGTCGGCGTTGCGCATGCGCATCAGGTCCCGGCTCGCCGCATACGCCGTCATGGTGGGGTCGAACGTCGTCCCCAGCTTCACGTGCTCCTGGAGATACGCCTTCCACTCGGGGCTGCCGGGCGGATGGATCTTGTCCCACAGGCGCGCCACCTGTCCGAAGCGCATCTGCTCATCGTCGTTGATTTGATCGACCGGCCACGGCTGGACAACGTAGTCCTTGAGGAGCGCCTCGAAGTGTCCGTAGAAGTGCGTCACCGTCTGGAGGCCGAGACGCGCTGCCTTGAGCGCGTTCATCTGCGCGACACCCGTCTGCTGCAGGTGCGCGGTGGAGCCGAGACGGTGCTTCCTCGCCTCGTCGAGCAGCGCCGTCATGATCTCCGGGCGATGGGCGCCGAGCTTGAGGCCCTCGACGCCGTTGGCCGCCGCCCAGCGGACCCACTCGCGGGCGACCTCGGGTGTGTCCACAGGACCCTTGTCCCACCCGGCGCCCGGCCGCTGGTAGTTGACGATGCGCGGCGCGACGATCTCGTTGCGGTCGCCGCGCTCACGCTCCTTCACGGTGAAGGTGTGCTCCGCGAGGGGCACGCCCCGGACCGTCGTGACGCCGTGGGCGAGCCACAGCTTGTAGGGATACTCGGCCTCCGGGTTCTTCGGGGCCCCGCCCGCGTGCTCGTGGAGCGAGATGAAGCCGGGCAGCACGTACATCCCCGTGGCATCGATCTCGAAGTCGGCGTTCTGCGGCGGCCGGTTCGGTCGCAGGGGCAGGCCCGGCGTCCCGGCGCCGCGGACAGACTGGATGCGGTTCTGCTCGATGACGAGGTCGACCGGGCCGACCGGTGGGGCGCCGGTGCCGTCGATCAGGATCGCGCCGCGGATGACGAGTGTCTTGAATGGCCCGCGGCCCTCGTCCGCTCGCCGTGGCGGCGCCGGTTGTAGCCCCTCGCGCTCGGCGGGCTGCGGTCGTTGGGGTGGCGCCTGGGCCGTTGGCGGAGCGACGCTCGCCAGGGTCAGCGTCGTCACGAGTCCCAGTCGTGCGATGAATCGTGCCGTCGTCATGACATCCTCCCCTCGCACTCATCCGCTCCCCCAACGGGGGAGCGTGGAAACCCATGGCAGTCCGCGACGGCTCCGCTCGGAATTTCGCTCGACCCGCCCGTCTGGCGAGCCCGCTCCGGGTCGAGCTCCACGGCCGGCCGGGTCGGGCGAGTCAGCGCACGAGCAGGCGCAGGATCGTCAGCGAGTGCGCCGGAAACGTGTACAAAAACGTCTCGTGCTCGAGCCGCAGCGGAACCACCCGCGTCATGGGCCGCACGCGGCGGTCATCGCCGAACGTGTGCGTCGCCTTGAGGTCGGGATGATCGAGCTCCCAGACGGCCGCCTCGCCCCCGAGGCGGCCCGCCTGATTCTCCACCCGCGCCGTGATCGCCCGATCCCGACTCCGATTGAGAACGTTCAGGAACAGCTCGCGCGTCGTCGGATTGAACGTCGCCGAGACGTCCAGATACGGGATCGGCGGCCGGTTCCCGACGCGGTAGGTCGGCGCGGAGACCCACACGTCGAGGGCCACGTTGCCCCGCTGCTTGCCGTACTCCGCGAACGGGAAGTAGATCGGCTGCAGAAACAGGCCCTGCGCGTTCGTCACGATCGGCGCGATGACGTTGACGAGCTGGGCGAGGTTCGCCATCTTCACGACGTCGGCGTGGCGGAAAAAGACGTTGAAAAACATGCCGATGGCGAGCGCGTCCTCGAAGGTGTAGCGTTCTTCGAGGCCTTCTTTGACCCCCGTCCGGTACCACACGTTCCACTCGTCGTAGGCGATGAAGATCGGCCGCGGGCTCGCCTGGCCCACCTGGATTTCCCGGATGAGGCTCGCCGTCACGTCGATGTACCGCTCGATGGTCTGGGACCACACGCCCAGGTAGCGCTCGACATCGTTCTCGCGATTGCTGATGTAGGTGTGGATCGCGATGTAATCGACCGTATTCCGGAGCGTCTGGAGCACCGTCCGGTTCCACCCGATCCAGTCCCCGGCGTAATAACTCGACCCGCTCGCCACCAGCTTGATGTCCGGGTCGACGGCGCGCATCGCCTTGGCCGCCTCGAGGGCGACCCGCGCGTACTCCTCGGCGGTCTTGTGCCCGAGCTGCCACGGGCCGTCGATCTCGTTGCCGAGCGCCCAGTAGCGAACCTTGTACGGCGCATCCCGGCCGTTGCGGCGCCGCTCGTCCGCCCAGAAGGTGTGACGCGCCTCGTTCGTGTACTCCACCCAGTGCCGCGCGTCGTCGATCGTGCCGAGCCCGAGGTTGACGCAGATGTACGGCTCCACGCCGAGGCGCTCGGCATAGCGGAGAAACTCGTCGGTGCCGAAGCGGTTGCTCTCGAGAGCGTTCCAGGCGAGGTCGAGCCGCACCGGCCGCCGGTCGTGCGGCCCGATGCCATCCTTCCAGTTGTAGCCCGAGGCGAAATTGCCGCCGGGCCAGCGGAGAATCGTGATGCCCAGGCCTTTCACCGCGTCCATGACGTCGCGGCGGAACCCGTCGGCATCGGCGAGCGGACTGCCCGGCTCGTAGATCCCCCCGTAAATCATGCGGCCCAGGTGCTCCGCGAAGCTCCCGAACAGATGCGGATGGACTTCGCCGATCGTGCGGTCGACGTCGACCTTGAGGCGCGCGGCGGGCTCGACCGGCGGCGGGATCACCGCACCACCGGTCATCCTGGCCAGGACGACCGCAAGGAGCAGCGCCGCCGAGAATATCTGCGCGCGCACCCTCACGTCCCCGCTCTCGAGGCCGCCCTCACTTGACCTTCCACTCCTGGATCCCCGCCGACCACCCCGGCTGCATCGTCACGTCGAGGCGAAGCGCGTCGGTCGTGACCGGCCGGAAGGCAACGCGGTTGAACCGATCTTTCTCGACGCCGTACGGCCCGAGCGCCTCGACCGGCTTCCACACGGTGCCCTCGCGATACAGGACGCGCCAGGCCTTGGGGACCCGCACCTGACCGCGCCCCGTGTCGTCGAACCAGTAGACCTCGACCTCGGAGACGGTCGCGGGCCTGGCGAACACCATCTCCACCCACTCGGTCGTTCCGCGCGTGGGCCACCAGTCGAAGTAGGCCGTCGGGTCGTCCGAGGAGGTGGGCACTTCCCCGTCGTGAACGGGTCGCGTCGGTTTGCGGCCGGAACTCGTGACGGTGGCGGTCGTCGCGAGCGTGGGCCACGGCTTCGGTTTCGCCGCCGCCGGGGTGCGCGCCAGCCACACGGTCATCTCGCCGCGCCCGCGGTTCGCCCACGTCGCGTACGGAATCGCCACGAACGGTTGCTCGCGCTGCGTGACGCCTCCCGTCGCGTCATAGGCCAGGCCGATCGCCCGCCCCGTGATTACCTGGACCCCCCCGAGCAGGTCGCGCCGGAACTCCGACTCGAGACGCGCCGAGTCGGGCAGGACGATGTTGCGGACGCGGCCGTCGGGATTGTCCGGCCACTCGGCCGCGTACACGATGGGTCCCCGCTGGAGCGCGACCCGGTCGCGGTCCGCTTCGACCTTCGGGTGGGCCACCACGCGGCGGACGGGCATCGGCAGGTCGAGCTCGACCACGTCGCCACGGGCCCACGTGCGCGCAATCGTCGCGTAGCCCCTGTCGAGCGTCACGGCCACGGGTCGGCCGTTGACCGTGAGCGTCACCGGCGGTGGTGCGGCAGCCCCGCCGCCCTGACCCGCCCCCGCGTCGAGGAATCGATACAGGTCGCTCGGTACCACCTCGCCGCGCGCCCACCCGGGCATCCGCACCTTGATCGTCAGCGCCGACCGGGAGTCAGGGTCGATCGTCAGTCGGACGACGCCGTCCCACGGATAGCGCGTCGTCTGGCGCACCCGAAGGCGGCGACCCTCGCCGAGCTCGATCTCCGCGCGGCCGGCGGCGAAGAGGTTCACGTAGAGGACGGGGCCCCCTTCGCCCTCCGGCGCCCGCCGCACGGCGTACACGTAGCCCGGCACCGAGGCGAGGAAGCGCGTGATGTTGCCCGGACAGCACGCCACACCGAACCACGGCTGGCGCTGGTGCTGCCCGATGGACTCGAGGGGATTGGGGTAGAAGAACGCCCGGCCGTCCAGCGAGACGCCCGAGACGAGACCGTTGTAGAGCGTGCGCTCCATGACGTCGATGTACTTCGCGTCGCCGTGGAGCAGGAACAGACGGAAGTTCCAGTAATCGTTCCCCACGGCCGCGCACGTCTCGTTGTACGCGGTCATGTTCGGCAGCTCGTACGGACCCCCGAACGCCTCGCCCCGGCCGCTCGCGCCGATGCCCCCCGTGACGTACAGCTTCGTGCCCACGACGTCCTGCCAGATGGCGTCCACCGCCTTGAGATAGGCGCGGTCGCCGGTGAGCGCGGCGACGTCCGCCATGCCGGCGTACATGTAGGTGGCCCGCACCGCATGCCCCACCGCCGTCGTCTGCTCGACGACCCGCTGGTGCGCCTGGTTGTAGGTGAGGCCGCGCGGGTTGGTCTTCTCGCCGGGACTGGGCCCGCGCTCGTCGAGGAGGAACTTCGCGAGCGCCAGATACCGCTCGTCGCCCGTCACGCGGTACAGCCGGACGAGCCCCATCTCGGTGATCTGATGGCCTGGCCAGATCGAACGCTTGCCGGGACCGAACGTCTCGACGAGCAGATTCGCCGCGCGGAGCGCCACGTCGAGCAGCGTGCGCTTGCCGGTGGCCTGATAGTGCGCCGCGGCCGCCTCGAAGAGGTGGCCGAGGTTGTACAGCTCGTGGCTGTCGTCGCGTTCGAGCTGCCACCGCACCTCGCCCGCCCACCGGTGGGGGTTCTTCGGGTTGATCGTCCGCGCCGTGTAGAGGTAGCCGTCGGGCTCCTGGGCGGCCGCGATCTTCGCGATGAGGCCGTCGACGTAGGCGTCCAGCTTCGGGTCTGGACGGACGCTGAGCGCGTAGGACGCGCCCTCGATCACCTTGTAGACGTCGGTGTCGTCGAAGGGGTAGCCGGGCGGCTTGGTGTTCTCGATCGGCTCGCCGCGCAGGACCCGGGCGGCGCGCTCGAAATTGTCGACGCGCCCCGACCGCTCGCACTGCTCGAAGGCGAACGGGATGGTCACCTGCCGGTTCGTCTCGATCCGCGGCGCCCAGAACTCGTCGTCCAGGTGGACGGCGGTGAAGGGGACGGGCTGGATCGGATAGTCGCGCGGTGGCGCGGGGCGCTGGGCCTCGACGAAGCGCCCGGTCGACCACGCTGCCGCGCCGAGCGTGACGGCCACCGTCGCGGCGGCTGCCAGGGCACGCCTGCACGGTTTCGTCATGGTGAGCCTTCGAGTAGCTTCGATGCCGGCCGGGTTTGCCCGGCCCTTCTGGCCGGCGTATTATACCGTGAACGTTCACGGCGGCTCGGAGGTGCCGCGCACGTGCACCGCGCTCGCCACGCCCGCGACCTTCCGGTGATCGCGACCTTCGCCCTCGCCCTCGCGCTCCGCGCGACGAGCGCTGTCCAGCCGGGCCCGCCGGTCGCCCCGGCGGTTCCCGACCGGGTACCGGCTCGCGCCCGCCCCTTCCCGCTCGAGGCGGTCCGGCTGCTCGACGGCCCCTTCCGCGACGCGATGCGGCGCGACGCGCAGTACCTGCTCGAGCTCGACCCCGATCGACTGCTCCACAACTTCCGGGTCAACGCGGGCCTGCCTTCCCCGGCGACGCCGCTCGGCGGCTGGGAAGCGCCCGACGTCGAGCTCCGCGGCCACACCGTCGGGCACTACCTGTCGGCGCTCGCGCTGATGTACGCGAGCACCGGCGACGCGGCCGTTAGGGCCCGTGCCGACCTCGTGGTGGCCGAGCTCGCGAAGGTCCAGGCCGCGCTCGCGTCGAGGAGTTCGCACCCGGGGTATGTCTCGGCGTTCCCCGAGTCGTTCATCGACCGCGTCGAGGCGCGGCAGCGCGTGTGGGCGCCGTACTACACGCTGCACAAGATCATGGCGGGCTTGCTCGACGTCTACCGGCACACCGCCAACCGGCAGGCGCTCGACGTCCTCGTCCGGATGGCCGACTGGGTGAAGTTCCGGATGGACCGCCTGCCGCGCGAGAAGCAGCAGGCCATGCTCATGACCGAGTACGGCGGCATGAACGAGGTCCTGGCGAACCTCTACGCCTTCACCGGCAACCCCGAGCACCTGCGCCTCGCGCGAGCCTTCGACCACGACTTTCTCTTCGAGCCCCTCGCTCGCGGCCAGGATCCCCTCGACGGCCTCCACGCCAACACCCAGATTCCGAAGATCATCGGCGCCGCGCGCGAGTACGAGCTGACGGGGGAAGCCCGCTACCGCGACATCGCGACGTTCTTCTGGCGGCGCGTCGCGCTCTTCCGCTCGTACGCGAACGGCGGCCACAGCGACGGCGAGGCCTTCTTCCCGCCCGAAGAATTCTCCCGCCACCTGGGCGCGTCGAGCTCGGAGACGTGCAACACCTACAACATGCTCAAGCTGACGCGCCATCTGTTCGCCTGGTCGCCGTCGGCGGAGACGATGGATTTCTACGAGCGAGGACTCTACAACCACATCCTCGCCTCGCAGGACCCGGCGACCGGGATGATGATTTACTACTGTCCTCTGCGACCCGGGGCCTTCCGCACGTACTCGACCCCCGACGCCTCGTTCTGGTGCTGCGTCGGTACGGGGCTCGAAAACCACGCAAAGTACGGCGACACGATCTACTTCCACGACGACCGCTCGCTGCACGTGAACCTGTTCATCCCGTCGGAGCTCACCTGGGCGGCGAAGGGACTGGTGGTGCGTCAGGAGACGCGGTTCCCGGACGAGGGGACGACCCGCCTGCAGTTCACGGCGGAGAAGCCCGTGCGCCTCGCCCTGAAGGTGCGTGCGCCGGGCTGGGCGACTCCGGGTCTCGCGGTAACGGTCAACGGCCGCCAGGTGCGCACGCCGGCGTCGGCGGGCACCTACGTGACGATCGACCGCACCTGGCGGAGCGGGGACACCGTCGAGATCCGCCTCCCCATGAGCCTGCGCATCGAGACCCTGCCGGGCGACCCGACCCTGGTCGCGCTCCTCTACGGCCCGATCCTCCTCGCGGGCGACCTCGGCAGGGAGGGGCTGGACAAGACCCAGCGCTACGGCCCGAGCGCGCCGCCGCTCGCGCGTCTGAAGACCCCGACCATCCCGGCCCTCGTCGTCGATGGCGACCACCTGCCCTCCGCCGTCAAGCCGGTCCCGGGAAGCCCGCTGACCTTCCGCACTGAGGGCATCGGGCGCCCGCACGACGTGACGCTCATGCCGTTCTACAAGGCCTTCGACGTCCGCTACACGGTCTACTGGAAGCGTTACACCATCACCGAGTGGGCGGCGCGGCAGGCCGAGCTGGAGGCGAGCGAAGCCAGACGCCGGGATCTGGCGAGCCGGACGATCGATCTGGTCGACATCGACAACGCGGAGAGCGAGAAGTCGCATGCCTTCCACGGCGACGCCACCCGTCAGCCCTTCTTCGAGGGTCGTCGCGGTCGCGAGACGACGACGGGCTGGTTCAGTTACGAGCTGAAGGTCACGCCCGACCGCCCGGTCGTCCTCGTGTGCACGTATCGCGGGGGCGAAGGGCGGCGGCGGGTGTTCGATGTGCTCGTCGACGGGCAGAAAATCGCCACCGAGACGCTCGCCTACCACCCGACGGAGCTGCTCGACATCGAGTACGCTGTCCCAGAGGCGCTCACGAAGGGTAAGACGCGCGTCACCGTGCGATTCCAGCCGCATCCCGAGGCGGCCACCGCGGCCGTCTACGAGATCCGCACCGCCGCACGCGGTTCGACAGACCGATGACTGGAAGGACCGGCAAGATGACAGGGTGGTGGCGCTCGAACGGGAGGATCATGGTCTCCACCGTCTCGTTGGGGTTCGGCCTCGCTTGTTCTCCACCGGCATCCGACACGCCGGGCCGGGCGGCCATCGCGGCGCCGCCTTTACCCGGCGCCGAGGTGACGCGCGCCCCCTTCGGCACGCTCCCCGACGGCTCGCCCGTCGAGGTGTTCACCCTGAGCAATGCGCGCGGCGTCGAGGTGCGCGCCATCACCTACGGCGGCATCATCGTGTCGATTCGCGTCCCCGACCGCGACGGGCGCCTCGGCGACATCGTGCTGGGCTACGACACCCTCGATGGCTACGTGGCGAACAATCCCTATTTCGGCTGCATCACGGGGCGGTACGCCAACCGGATCGCACGGGCGCGGTTCACCCTCGACGGGCGCACGTACCAGCTCGCGGCGAACGACGGGCCCAACCACCTCCACGGCGGCGTCCGCGGGTTCGACAAGCACGTCTGGCACGGCGAACCGGTCCAGGCGTCCGGGCGCGTCGGCGTGGTGTTCTCGCGCACCAGCCCCGACGGCGAGGAGGGCTACCCGGGCACCCTCGACGTGCGCGTCGCCTATACGCTCTCGGACGACGGGGAGCTGCGCGTCGACTACGAAGCCACGACCGACAGGCCGACGCCGGTCAATCTCACCCAGCACAGCTACTTCAACCTGGCCGGCGAAGGATCGGGCGACATTCTCGGCCACATCCTCACCATCAACGCCGACCGCTACACGCCCGTGGACGAGACGCTCATTCCGACGGGCGAGCTGGCGCCCGTCGAGGGCACGCCGTTCGACTTCCGGACGCCGACGCCCATCGGCGGGCGCATCGGCGTCGACCACGAGCAGCTTCGCCGCGGCCGCGGCTACGACCACAACTACGTCTTGCGCCGCGCGGGCGACGGCCTGGTCCGCGCCGCGCGGGTCGTCGAACCGACCACCGGCCGGACGCTGGAGGTGTGGACGACCGAACCGGGCCTGCAGTTCTATTCGGGCAACTTCCTCGACGGCTCGATCCGCGGCAAGAGCGGGCACGTCTACGGGCGGCGTTCTGGCTTCTGCCTCGAGACGCAACACTTCCCCAACTCGCCCAACCAGCCCCACTTCCCGTCCACGATCCTGCGCCCGGGCGAGCGCTACCTGTCGACGACGGCGTTCCGGTTCGGGGTGGACGGATAGAGCGCCGCGTCGGTCGGCGGGAGTTCGCCCGCCCACCACTCACGCTCGGGGTCGTCCGCCGGGTCCTCCGGGGCGGTCGTGAGCACCACCTCGTTCCAGCTGGGCGGCGTCAGGCCCAGCAGGTGCTGTACGAAGAAGTCGAAGCGCTTCCGCTCGCCGTAGGCGCCGCCTGCGCCGTGTCCCGCCCCGGGGATCACGAGAAGGTCGAACGTCTTGTTGGCCTTGATGAGCGCATTCACGACCTGCAGCGTGGACGAGGGATCGACGTTGGTGTCGAGCTCGCCGACGACCAGCAGGAGGCGCCCCCGCAGCTTGTGGGCGTTCACCACGTTGGACGAGGCCTCGTATTCCGGGCCGATGGGCCACCCCATCCACTGCTCGTTCCACCAGATCTTGTCCATGCGGTTGTCGTGGCAACCCACGGCGGCGACGGCGGCCTTGTAGAACTCCGGATGGAAGAGGAGCGCCCCGAGCGCGTTCTGCCCGCCGGCCGACGTGCCGTAGATCCCCACCCGGCTGATGTCGTACCACGGGTACTTCGCGGCAACGGCCTTGTGCCACAGGAGGCGATCGGGCAGACCGGCGTCCCCGAGGTTCTTCCACGCGACGTCGTGGAACGCCTTCGACCGGTTCGAGGTTCCCATCCCGTCGATCTGCACGACGATGAAGCCCAGCTCGGCCTGAGCTTGCATCGGATTGTAGGCGCTCCACGACTTCGGCACGAACGACCCCTGGGGACCCGCGTAGATGTTCTCGATGACCGGGTACGTCTTCGCCGGGTCGAACGTCGTGGGCTTGTAGATCACACCCCAGATCTCCGTCTTGCCGTCGCGGCCCGGCGCGACGAAGACCTCCGGCGGCCGCCAGCCAGCCTCGACGAGCGCGGTGAGGTCGCCGCGGTCGAGCACCGTCACGAGCGCGCGGTCGCTCGTCCGGCGGAGTTCGGCGACGGGCGCCTGGTCGACCCGCGAGTAGGTGTCGACGTAGTACTGCATGTCGTCCGAGAACGTGACCGCGTGGTTGGCGTCCGCTTCGGTAAGCGGCGTCAGGCCAGTGCCGTCGAAGTTGATGCGGTAGTAGTGGAGGAAGTAGGGGTCCTTGCCCGGCGACATGCCGCTCGCGCTGAACCAGATCTGCCGCTTCTCCTCGTCCACCTTCACGACACCGCGGACGACCCACGGGCCCTTGGTGATCTGGTTCTTCACCGTGCCCGTCGTCCCGTCGTAGAGATAGAGGTGGTTCCAGCCGTCGCGCTCGGACATCCAGATGACCTCCTTGCCGTCGGCCACGTCGTAGCGATATCGCTTTCCCGAATCGGTCTGACTGCCCGTGGCCGGCCGGTAGGGGAAGAACGTGCGCACCGCCTCGGACACCACGGCCCGCGCCCGGCCCGTCGTCGCGTCGACCTCGATGATGCGATAGACCTGATGGCCCCGCTGGTTGTACTCGAACGTCACCGCCCGGCCGTCCTTCCGCCACACCAGGGGCGAGAGGTCGTACGGGTTCGGGAAGAGCGCGCTGTCGATGACGAGCGCCTTCTTCGGCTCGAGCTGGAAGATGACCGGATGCTCCCGATCCAGGACGTCGCCGGGCTTGGCGTAGAAGCGCGTGAAGTGCTTCGGCTGCACCTGGTCGGCCGGAGAGGATTCGACATAGTGCACGAGTCGCCGGTAGCCGGGCCTCACCCGGTACGCGGCGAGCTTCGTCGAATCCGGCGACCAGACTATCGACGACAGCCGGTAGCAGTCCCCTTCCGACCCGTCCGTACTGAGCACTGTCACGCTCGTCTGCCCCGCCGGACGGATCGCCACGTTGTAGTTCTGGATGAACGCCTCCCACTTCTTGTCCGGGGACACCACTGGACGATCCTCCGGAGTGGGCGGCACGCAGGCGAACGGCGGCGGGGCGGCTCCGGGTCCTCCGGCCAGCCTCGGACCTCCGTCTCGGCGACGACACGTGTAGTCCTCTAGGCTACACGTCCACCGCGCGTTCGCCACTGTCAGCTCGATCGCCCGCTCATCGTCCGTGAACACGAACGTGGTGAAGGGAAGCGCCAGGCCCGTGTACTGGGTGCCGGTCGCCTTCGACAGGCCGGCGGCCAGCTTCTCGTGGTCGAAGGCCGGCCGTTTCTCGAGCGTCTCTGCGTCCACGAGGATGAACTCGTGCCCGCCCTTGACCGAGCGGCGGTAGAAGAACCGGTGGCTCTTGCCGACCCAGGTCGCCGGTCCAGGCACGTTCAGCGCTAGCCCCTCGTATTTCGCGCGCAGCCCGGTCGCGCGCGCATAGTCAGCCACGAGGGGTTGAGCGTCACTCGGAAGGGACCACAGCAACGCTGCGAGTGCGGACAGCACGGTGACGACACCCGATCCCACGCTTCGCCTGTGTGCCTTCATCGGAACCCTCCGTCAGTTGTCGAGGCAGGCATTCCGTCAGATGCGCCCGATTCTAGCGAAGCCGCGCCGCGCCGCCAACGCCGATGGTGGGTGTGCGGCTTCGAACGCGAGACCCGACGGGTGACCGAGCCGGGCGACCCATCTTTCGCGCCTGGACCCGCGGTAGGATCGCCCCATGTCGCCGACCGTCTCCCGCCGCCAGATGCTGAAACACCTTGGCGCGGCCGGCGCCGCGCTGGTGGGCTCGGCCCCCGGCGCGCCGGCCCGGCCGGCCAGCCTCGTCGTCGCCGGCCAACCCGTCGAGGTCGTCATCTCGCGCGTATCCGACGTCACCGCGCGCATCACGATCCAGCCGCCGGGCGTCGACCGACACCCGCGGCTGGCCGACGGCGCGCTCGTCCGCGACGCCTGGGATCCGCCCGTCGTCCGCCACACCGCGCCGGGGACCTCCGGCGTGCGCGTCGGCCGCCTGCTGGTGCGTTTCTCGTCCGATCCCCTGACGCTCGCCGTCGAGGCGCGGTCGCGGCGGCTCGTGCAGCGCCTGCGCATCGACCCCACCACCGGCGCCGTGCGCTTTCTCCTCGGCGACCGCCCCGTGCTCGGGCTCGGCCAGGGCGGCCCGCAGTTCGACCGCCGCGGGTCGGTCGACCGGATGCGCAGCGGCCAGGCCGGCTTCCAGTTGCGCACCCACGGCGGCCGTGTCCCCATCCAGTGGCTGGTCGGCACCGAAGGCTGGGGGCTCTACATCCACCAGCCGCTCGGGACCTTTGATTTCACGGGTCCCGAAGGCCGGTTCGACCCGCCGCCGGGTGCGCCACTCCCGCTCGACGTCTTCGTCGTCGGAACGCGGGAACCCGCGGTGATCCTCCGCGAGTACGCGGCGATCACCGGCTTCGCGGAGATGCCGCCACGCTGGTCGCTCGGTTATCTCCAGTCTCACCGGACGCTGTCGGGTCCGGAGGAAGTCCTGCAGGTTGCCCGGACCTTCCGCGCGAAGAAGCTCCCGTGCGACGCGCTCATCTATCTGGGCACTGGCTTTACGCCCTCGGGCTGGAACACGTACAACGGCGAATTCGACTGGAATCCGGCCAACTTCCCCGACCCCCGGCGCCTCTTGGACGAGCTGCATGCGCTCCACTTCAAGGTGGTCCTCCACATCGTCCTCGAAGGGCGGCGCCTGATCGGCACCGTGCAGGACCCGTGTACGGCGCCGCCCTTGCCGAGCGGACGGCTCCCAGACGGGCGGTGGCCGGACGAACGCCAGGTGAGCTGCTACTGGCCCGTACACCGGCAACTCTACGACGCCGGGATCGACGGCTGGTGGGTCGACCAGGGCGACGGGCTCGACGCCCCGTCGCGCCTTGCCCGCACCCGGATGTACTACGAAGGCTCGCAGCAGCTCCGACCAGGCGAGCGGGTCTTCGCGCTGCACCGCAACGGTTACGCCGGCATGCAGCGCTACGCGGCGTTTCTCTGGTCGGGGGACGTGTACTCGACGTGGGAGACGCTCCGCACGCACGTCGCCGTCGCGATCAATACCGGCCTGTCGGGCATCCCGTACTGGGGAACGGACATCGGTGGGTTCGTGCCGACCAGAGAGTACACGGGCGAGCTCCACGTGCGCTGGTTCCAGTTCGGCGCCTTCTGCCCGCTCTTCCGCGCCCACGGCCGGACGTGGCACCTGCGCCTTCCGTGGGGCTGGAACACCGGCGAGCTCGGGCCCGACGAGATCGCGAACTACACGGGCGGCGCCGCCAACCCCGACCCGAGCGAGCTCAAGAACCCCGACGTTGAGCCGATCTGCCGCAAGTACCTCGAGCTCCGCTACCGGCTGCTGCCATACACCTATACCGCCGTTCGAGAGTCCTGCGACACCGGGCTCCCCATCCTGCGCGCGCTCTGGCTGCACTATCCGGACGATGACGCCGCCGTCCGCGGCGACCAGTACCTCTGGGGCCGCGACATCCTGGTAGCGCCGGTCGTCGAGCGCGGCGCGACCAGCCGGCGCCTCTATCTCCCGCGCGGCACCTGGTTCGACTTCTGGACGGAGGAGCCCGCGGCGGGCGGACGAGAGATCGACCGCGCGGTGGATCTCGCGACGCTCCCACTCTACGTTCGCGCCGGCGCCATCGTGCCGCTCGGGCCGGTCAAACAGTACACGGAGGAGCAGGTCGAAGGCCCACTCTCCGTCGTGGTCTACCCCGGCGCCGACGGCGCGTTCACGCTCTACGAGGACGATGGGAGAACGTTCGCGTATCGGCACGGCCAGTGGATGCGGATCGCGATGACGTGGCGCGACCGGGACCGCCGACTGGAGGTGCGCCTGGCGCCCGGGTCGAAGAGACTCCCGCCGGCGAAGAGGCCGATCGAGGTGCGCGTCGCCGGCGAGAAGCGCGTCGAGACCGCGATGTTCGCCGGCCGACCCCTCGACGTGTCGTTGCGGTAGGCGCCGTTCGGGTCCGGCGCGCGCAGATCTGGCGCGCGTCACGAGCCGTCGTGCTGGCACCCCGGCAGCTCCCGCGCCGGGCGGTCGGACCAGACGAGGGCCGAGACGCCCACGAGACCGACGGCCAATCCCGATCGCTTCCCCATCGTTCGGTCACACCATGCGAACACGCTCGCGCGGGAATCTCGCGTCCTCATGGAGTTCCAGCTCCCTGATCATACCGAAGCCGTACACCGCTCCATACAACCCAGACCACTTCATGAAGCGCCCGGCCGCGGTGGGCCGTTCGCACAGAAAACCGTGCGGAGTGGAGCAGCCCGTCCGCCCGCACGAACAACGCCGCGCAGGCCGGCGACAGGGCGCGGGGTTGGGGGTCCCCGCGCCGCGTTCGGGGCACGCTAAGCCGGAGCAGCGTTGTTCCGGGCTGCGGAACCGGTTTTCGGAGCGAACGGACCGCCGCGGCGACGAGCACCATGAAGAATCGCTCGTAGCCCCAAGGGGAGACCCGCTCGCGGAGTCGTGGTGTTTCAGAGCCGGCTGCCGCCTGGCGCGAGCGTCGCGGATAGCGCGGCGCTCTGGCGGCCCACCGAGACCCGTCGCTGCGACGTACCCGATCCCGGGGGGACCGGTTCGAGGAGCAGGCCGCGCTCCCCCTCAACCGGGTGGCACACGGCCACGGTGATCGGACCAGGCTCACCGCCCGCCGTTCACGCGACGACCGCTCCGCGGGGCCGGCCAGGCCGGCCCCGCGGAAGCACTGCGAGAAACCCTGCGCCGAGCCGACGCTCAGGGGTCAGAAGAGAAACTTCGCGCCGAGCTGGATGACCCGCGGGTCGCGCCGGAGCCCGGTGACCCGGCCGAACAGCGTGCTGTTGGTCGCGCTCACGGGGTTGCCCAGGTGCGGCTTGTTGAACAGGTTGAACACCTCCACGCGGAGCTGCACGCGCGCTTCCCGCTCGCCCGCCCACGGCAACGGCAGGTTCTTGAACAACGACAGATCCGTGTTGAAGTACCGCGGGCCGCGGAACGCGTTGCGCCGCTGCGTGGCCAGCGTACCCATCGCCGGCAGCGTGTAGTCGGCGGCCGTCAACACGCCGGCCAGCCACTCGGTGCGCGTCGGGCTGCCCAGGTCGGTGCGCGTCACGTTCACCCGGTCACCTGTCTGACCGTCGGCGTTGAAATCGCAGCGCGGGTACGCGAGCCCGCACACGATGCTGAACGGGCTGCCCGACTGGAACACCGTGATGGCGTTGAGCTGCCAGCCACCCAGCAGGTAATCGACGGCCGGCGCCCCCGTCCGGACCGGAATTTCCCAGATGGCGTTCAGCTTGAACGAGTGCCGGATGTCGTGCCCGGCGGGGCCCTGCTCGAGCTCGGGCCGGGTCACTTCCTGCGAGCTCCCCGCGTAGTCCTCGGCCTTGCCCAGCGTGTAGGCAGCCTGGAACGCGAACCCGCGCTTGTACCGGCGGCTCACTTGCAGGGTCAGGCCTCGGTAGCTCGCATCGATGCGGCTCTCGGTGAGGTGGATCGTGCCGAAACTCGGGTTGAGCCGATTGAGCACACCGTCGAGCAGGTCGCCCGCGAACCGGTTGTAGTTGTTGCTCGTCGGTCCGTCGCCGCTCAGCAGATCGCGGCTCGCCGACCCGACGTAGTTGATGTCGACGACGAAGTCGCCGGGGAGCTGGCGCTGGACGCCCGCGAACCAGTTGTACACGCGCGGCAGCACGATCTCCGGGTCGATGACGCGCAAATTCACGCGCGCCCCCTTGATGCCGCCGTTCTGGTCGAGCCCGCGCCCGAGGGCCGGGTTCTCCGGATAGTTCGGGCCCAGCGTGTAGACGATCGGCACGCTCGGGTCGAAGATGTTCGTCGACGCCGCGGCGAACTGCGGCGGGTTCAATCGTTCGTCGCTGTACGCGGTATTGTTGATCCGGTTGTACGAGACGCCCGCGCCGGCGCGAACCACCCAGCGCGCGCTCCCCGTCGGGTCCCACGCCAGCCCGACCCGCGGCGCGACGTTGTTCCAGTCGGTGGCGTAGATCTTGTCGACCGCGGCCATCTTGGCGGTCGCGATCTGCTCCTGCCGCGTCGCGCCGGAACCGAGAATGATCCCGTTGAACGGCCCCTCCTTCTTCTCCGGATTCCCAAAGTTGTCGTACCGCACGCCGAGGTTGAGGGTCAGGGTCGCCCGCGGCTTCCAGTTGTCCTGGAAGAAGACGCCCCACTCGTTCGTGATGTAGGTGCCCGGCGCCACCGTCGACCGGCCCGTCGCCGGATCCACCGCCCGCGTCTCCGAGAACGGCTCGTCGTCGACGAAGTCCAGGATGCTCTGGAACCCGTAATTGGGCCGCTCCCAGTGATGGAGGACGGCGCCGTCGCGCCCGTGCCGGAGCTCGCCCCCGACGCGGAAGCTGTGCGCGCCGCGGGTCATCGTCAACACGTTGCGAATCTCGAAGTTGTTCTGCGTGAACGTGATGGGGTGCCAGAAGTCGACGCCGAAACCCGCGCTCAGCCCGGAGATGCCGATGGTCGGCGACTCCGGCGTCGGGTCGCCTGTCTCGCCGTGCTGCCGCACCCAGCCGAAGCTCAGCTCGTTCAACGTGTCGTTCGACACGACCCAGGAGTAGTTCGACGTGAAGAGCTGATTGAGGAACGTGAACGGATGATTGAACTGCGACCGGAGATAGACGGCCGGGTTGTTGATCGTGTTGGCGTAATAGGACGCGCGCAGCCGGTCGTGACCTCCGCGCAGGACCTGGTCGACCCGCGCGTTGAACTGATCGCCCTTGCGCTGGTTCTTGATCGCCCACGAGATCGTGCCCACGTCGGGAATGCCGTCGGGCGTCGTGCTCCAGACGTTCGCCCCGGGGCGCGGGCTGCCCAGGTCGCGCAGGTCGGTGGTCGGGTAGACCGGCGGCGGATAGCTGCGCAGCAACTGCGCGGCGTTCGAGTTCGGGCGCGTGGCCGCCACCCAGTCGACGAGCTGCTTCGTCTCGACGGTGTACAGGGCGCCGGAGCCCGTCGTCTGCCGCACGCCGTCGAACGACGTGAAGAAGAACGTCCGCTCACGACGGATCGGCCCGCCCAGACTGAGGCCGTACTCGTTGCGCTCGAAGTCGGGCTTGACGCGCTCGAAGATGTTCTTGGCGCGCAGCCCCTCGTTGCGGTGGAACTCGAAGGCGCTCCCGGAGAGCTCGTTCGTCCCGCCCTTCGTGATGATGCTGACAGCGGCGCCGGCGTTGCGGCCGTACTCCGCCGACGGATTGTTCGCGATGATCTGGAACTCCTGGACGGCCTCGACGTTCGGCACGACCAGCATGGAGCCGCCCCAGGGGCCGCCGCTGATCGTGATGCCGTCGACCATGGCGTTGTTGCCGCTCTCGCGCTGCCCGTTCGCGTTGATGCCGAGACCCTGCTCGGTGACGAACAGGTCGGCCGTGCTCGGCAGCCCCACCACGCCGGGCTGCAGCGCCGAGAGCGCCAGGGGGTTGCGGCTCACGAGCGGCAGGTCGGTGATCTTCTTCAGCTCCACGACGGCCGAGACGTCGGCCTTCTCCGTCTGGATGTCCGGCGATACCCCGACGACCTCGATCGTCTCCGCGACCGCGCCGGCCTCCAGCGTGGCGTTGAAGCCCACGACCGAGCCGACCGACAGGATTACGTCGCTCCGGACCGCCTTGCGGAAGCCCTGGAGCTCGAGGGTCACTTCGTAGCGCCCCGGGTCGAGGCTGGGCACGCGGTACACCCCGCGCTCGTTGGTGGTGGTCGTGCGCGCGACGCCAGTGTCGAGGTTCGTGACCGTGACCGTGACGCCCGGCAGGACGCCGCCGGTCTGGTCGGTCACAACGCCCTGGATGGCGGCCAACTGCTGCTGGGCCCGGGCCGGCGTCGCCGACCCTCGGATCACGAGGGCCGCGGCGAGCACGCCGACGGCCAGGGCGCCGCCGCGAGGACGGGTGAGGCGAATGGCTGCGAACATACGCGCCTCCTGCCGCACGAGGACGGGCGGCGAGCCCCGTGGGCCGGCCACCCGCGCGCCGGCGCCTCGCCGCCACCGCCCTCGCGCGAAATCCGCCGAGAAACCGGGTCCGTGAACGTTCACGGCCAGACACGATAGGACGAGGACACCACCGGTGTCAAGGCGAATCGGGGGGCGGGCTTCCCTCGCGCGCTCAGGGCTCGATGCGCTCGAGATCCACCTTCAGCCGCTCGAGGAACAGATCCAGGTTGCTCCGCATCACCACGTGCGGCACCACCTTGATCCGCGGCGGCGGCGAGGTCTTGTCCACGAGAAACTGGTAGAGCGCCTGGAGCGCCAGCCGGCCCTGGCTGAGCGGCCGCTGATACACCGTCGCCGCCACTCTCCCAGCGCGAATCCACGGCACGAGCTCCGGAAAGAGGTCCGTCGTGATAATGACCAGGTCGCCCCACCGCTTCAGCCGCTCGACCGCGCGCAGCACCGGCAGCGAGTTCACCGTGCTGACGTAAATCCCCTTCAGCTCCGGATGCCCCCGCAGCAGCGCCAGCGCCTGCCGGTACCCCTGCTGCACATCGTCGTGCGCCTCCACGACCGCCGCGAGCGACAGGGGCCGCTCGGCAACGCGGAGATTCGCCTCGAACCCCCGGAGTTTGTCGGCGTGGTCCTGCGTCCCGAGCCAGCCCGTGATGAACGCCACCGCGCCCCCGCCCGGGATGAACGACGAGAGCAACTCGCCCGCCATCGCCCCCACCGTGAAGGGGTCGGCCGACACCGAGGTGAGCCGCTGCGTGCCCGGCGCGTCGGTCACCACGCAGACGATCGGGATGTTCTTCTGCGCCGCCTTCCGGATCCACGGCCGCAGCTTGCCGGGATCCCCGGGCGCGATGATGAGCCCGTCGGTCCCGTCCTCGAGCGCTTCCTTGAAGAGCCGCACATCGCCCTCGCCCAGCCGGGGATAGCTCCGGAACTGCACGTGCAGCGCGGGCTCGAACAGCTTCGCAGCCTCGCGGATGCCTTCGCGCAGCGAATCCCAGAAGAGGGCGATCTCTCTCGGCAGGTGCACCGAGACGCGGAGCGCGCGCCGGGACTTGAGCTGCCGCGCCGCCAGATTGGGCCGATACCCGAGCGACTGGGCCATGCTGAGCACCCGGGCCTTGGTGACCGGACTGATCCCGGGTTTGGCGTGAAGCGCCCGGTCCACCGTCCCGATGGACACCCCGAGGGCGCGCGCGATGTCCTTGATGCCCACCGGCCGCAGCGGGGAGGGTTCGGGAGGGCGTCCGGGTGCGCTCATGAAGCGGACCCCTGCTGCGAGGAGCCGACCGGACCTATCCTAACGCGACCGGGCGGCCAGCCGTTTGCCCACCCTCGCCAGAGGACCTGGATCTGGCCAGGGGGACCTCGACCTCCTCGACCCGGTCCCGCATCCGGTCCCCGGCCGCGAGCGGACACTCGGGTCGGCCGCGCCTCACCGTGAACGTTCCCGGCGGGAACGTTCACGCCCTCGCCCCACTTGCGGTAAGATGCCGCCGCGCATGCGCCTCGTCTTCCTCGTCCTCCTGGCCGGGCTCTCGGCAGGGCAACCCGCCAGCCGCCCCGTCACGCTCGCGAACGACCGAATCGCGGCCAGTTTCGGCGGGAGAGGCCTCATCGCCCTCGCCGACCGCTCGCGGGGATGGACGGCCCGGTTCGCCGCCGACGACTTCGCCGTCACGATCGACGGCGTCGCATACGACAGCCGCGCTCTGCCACCGCCCGTCCGACGCGCCGGCCGCGACCACGTCACCTACACCTGGACCGCTGGCCCATACCGTCTCGACCTCGTCTATGAGCTCCGCCCGGAGTGGGCGTTCGTGAGCAAACAGATCGTCGTCGCCGGGCCGCCCGGCGGGTTCCGCGTGGATGAGGTGACGCTCTTCCACACGTCGCTTTTCGATCCCATCGCGGAGGTGGCCCTGCCCGCGAGCGCCCGCCCTGCGCTCGGCACTGGCGTCTACGGTGCCGCGCTTCGTCTCAACCCCGCGCGCGGCCTGCTCGCCGTCGTCCAGAATCCGTTCCTCGAGTTTCGGCGCGACGAGCGCACGTTCACGCTCCGCTACCGGCCGCTCATGGACTGGCCCGAGGCGGCGGGTCCGTTCGCCTCGGACCGGGGCGTGGTCGCGCCGTATCGACCGAGTGGACGCCGCCTGCCCGCCGAGATGCTACCCGAGTGGCGGCTCGGACCGAATCCCTCGCCTCCTGGCCTGGACGAGGCCGAAGTGGTGACCTTTACCGAGCTCGTTCGAGCCTTCCTGCTCTACCGGCCCGAGAAGCCGGTGCGCGTGTTCGTCGGCTGGTGCACGAACGACTACCAGATCGACGTGGCCACACCCGAAGGGCGCGCCGAGTACCTGCGCCTGTTCGACCGCGCGGCCGAGCTGGGCGCCGAGTATGTCCTCTACGCGCCGACCAACTCCGCCCTCGCCCGCCGCGTCGAGAGCACGGACGACTGGAGCTGGGAGCACGTGCTGTGGCTCGGGCTGGGCCAGAAAATCCGCAAAGGGGAGTGGGACCCGCGCACCGACGCGGTCCCCGCCTCGGTGCAGGAGATGCTCGACGCCGCTCGGGCCAGGGGCCTCAAGCTGCTCGCCTACGTCTACCCCGTCGTCCCGTTCGCGCAGGATCCGTCGTGGCTCGCGAGCGACCGCAACGACCCGTCGCGGCGGCGGGCGAACCTGGGCGTGCGGCGCTTCCAAAACTGGCTGCTCGAGACGCTCGTCGCCTTCCAGACGCGCACCGGCGTGGGCGGCTACGCCTTCGATCACACGTTCTTCACCGCCAGCGGCACCAGCGCGTACGCCCAGTGGTGGGGGTGGCGCCGGGTGATGGAGGAGCTGCGCCGCCGGCTGCCCGACGTGGTCATCGACGGCCGACAGGCCTACCACCTGTACGGCCCCTGGAGCTGGCTCGCCGGCAGCTACCCGCACCCGACGTTCAGCGACGAGCAGCCGGAAAGCTTCGTGCCGTTTCCCGACCTCCACATCGACCGCGTCTCGGCGAATCGCGAACGGTACACCGTGTATCGCTACCGCAACTACGACTTCGCGCCGAGCGAGATCGTGCCCGGCTTCATCACCCACCAGACGCCCCGGAGCGACGACACGGGACGGATGCCGCAGGTCGAGACCGAGGGCGACGTGCGGCTGCTTGGCTTCCGCGCGCGCGACTGGGACGCGCTGGGGTGGCGCTACTCGCTGCTCTCCTCAATCGCCGTCGCCGGCTGGAACCACGTCATCAACATGATTCCCGCCCGCGACCCCGACGAGTTCCGCCACTTCTCCGCAGAAGACCGCCGCTTCTTCCGCCGATGGCTCGATTGGGCCGACGAGCACCGGACGTACCTCAGGCACACGCGCACGATACTCGGTCAGCCGGCGCTCGGCCAGGTGGACGGGACGTCCGCCATCGTTGGCGACCGCGGGTTCGTGTTCCTCTTCAATCCCAACGCGCGACGCCTCACGGCGGAGTTCGTGCTGGACCAGACGATCGGGTTGTCACCGGCGAGTGGGCGAACCCCGGCTCCGACGTTTCGGCTCGAGGAGCTCTATCCGCTCGAGGGGCGGCTCATCGGCAAGCCGCGGGCGGGGGTCTGGTCGTTCGGCGACCGCGTGTCGGTCCCGATCGATGGCGGCTCGGCGCTCGTGCTGGGGGTCAAACCGGCTGCTGCGGACGGACGCGGGCTCTGGCTCTTCAACGCGCCCGGCACGGCGTCGTTCGCCGACGGCGTGCTGCGAGTCGAGAGCGTGACCGGCGAGGTGGGCACGGCGACCGACCTGCTCGTGCGTCTGCCGGACGCATCGCAGCCGGGCGGGGACCACGCGACGCTCACGGTTCGCGCCGTGTTGGTGAACGGCCGCGCGTGGCCGTTCTCGCAGCCGTCGCCCGGGATCGTCTCGGTGCCGGTCCGATTCGCCGGCGAGCGCTTTGGCCGCCTCGAACCGGTTGGCGAGGTCCCTCCGGACTTCGCGGGTGGACGATTCACCGCGTCGTTTTCGGTGCCGACGCGGATCTTCGACCAGCTCGCCGCGCGAGCACGCGCCTGGCCCATTCCGTGGACGGCCGAAGACTACCGGACGCCGTGGCTCGCGCCCGAGCGGCTGCTCCTGTTCGTGTCGATCGCCGAGCCGGACCCGCGCTGGGAGGTGCGCCTCGCGATCGACGGTCGTCCGGTGGAGGTGCGCAAAGCGTACTCGGCGGTGCGGCCCGTCCCACGCACCTTCGTCGGCTTTTACGCGGACCTGTCGCTCTTGGCGCCGGACCGCGCGCACACGGTGGTCCTAGAGCTCCCGCCGCTCAGGCCGGGACAGTGTCAGGGCTTGTTCTTCGAGAACGTGGAACCGCAATATACCGACCGCGTGGAACCACCGCGCTGAGCACCGTCGGCGCGAGGGCCGACGCGGTCGCGGGCACGGAGACGCGATGATGACGGCTTCCTCACCTCGGGCGACGCTCGCCCTCATCGTCGGCAACCGCGGCTTCTTTCCCGACCACCTGGCGAAGACCGGGCGGGAGGACATGGTCGCGGTCCTCGAAGCGGCCGGCATCCGGGTGGTCACGCCCGGCCCCGAGCTGACCAAGCACGGCGCCGTCGAGACCTACGAAGAGGCCCGGCGCACGGCGGAGCTCTTCAAGGCTCACCGGGACGCCATCGACGGCGTGATCGTCTCGCTTCCCAACTTCGGCGACGAGCGGGCCGTGGCCGACACGATCCGGCTCTCCGGCCTCGACGTGCCGGTGCTCGTCCAGGCGACGCCGGACGAGGGCGGCCGCCTGTCCATCCGGGATCGCCGCGACAGCTTCTGCGGCAAGATGTCGGTGTGCAACAACCTGGCGCAGTATGGAATCCGCTACTCGCTCACGACGCGCCACACCGAGGCGCCCGAGTCCGACCTCTTCCGGCGCGACCTCGACTGGTTCGTCGGCGTGTGCGCCGTCGTGCGCGGCCTGCGCCGGCTGCGCGTGGGCGCCATCGGCGCGCGCCCGGCGGCCTTCAACACGGTCCGCTACAGCGAGAAGCTGCTCGAGGCGTCGGGCATCTCGGTCGAGACCGTCGACCTCTCCGAGATCCTCGGCCGCGCCGAGCGCCTGCGCGACGACGACCCGGCCGTCTCCTCCAAGCTCGAGGCCCTACGCGCCTACGTGGCCGTCGGGGAGACGCCGCACGCGGCGCTCGTCAAGCAAGCCAAGCTCGGCGTCGTGATCGACGGGTGGATGCGGGAGGTGCACGTCGGCGTCACGGCGATCCAGTGCTGGACGGCGCTCGAGACCTACTTCGGCGTGGTCCCGTGCACGCTCATGAGCCTGATGAGCCACGACTTGATGTCGAGCGCCTGCGAGGTGGACATCTGCGGCGCGGTCGCCATGCACGCGTTGCGGCTCGCCTCGGGCACGCCCTCGGCGCTCCTCGACTGGAACAACAACTACGGCGACGACCCGGACAAGGCCGTCTGCTTCCATTGCAGCAATCTGCCGAAGCACTTCTTCGCGGACGCCCGGATGGACTATCAGGCCATCATCGCGGGCGCCGTGGGCCGGGATCGCACGTTCGGCACGATGGTGGGTCGCGTGAAGAGCGGGCCCATGACGTATCTGCGCGTCTCGACCGACGACCGCGCGGGTCGGCTCGCCGGCTACGTCGGCGAGGGAGAATTCACCGACGACCCCCTCGAGACCTTCGGCGGTGCCGGCGTCGTGCGCATCCCACGGCTCCAGGCCCTGCTCCGGTTCATCTGCGAGCGCGGTTTCGAGCACCACGTCGCCGCGAATCTCTCGTCGGTCGCCGCCGTCGTCCACGAGGCGACGACGAAGTATCTGGGGTGGGAGGTGTACCGACACGAGTAGGGCGCGATGCGAGGCTGACGACTCGGCGCATGGAGCGCGAAGCGAACAGCAAGACGCCGGGCGCCGCCCCACGCTGCCGTGCGGAGGATTGGCGTGACCACCGTCGCGGGCGTTGACTTCGGCACCTTGAGCGTGCGCGTCTCGATCGTCGACGACGAGCGCGGTCGCCTGGGCAGTGGCGTGGCCGAGTATCCCCTTCAGCGCAGCCGGCAGGACCCAGATCTGGCGACCCAGCGGCACGAGGATCACCTGCGGGCGCTCGTCGAGGCCATGCACGCCGCGGTCACCACCGCGGGCGTGGACGGCCGGCGCATCGCTGCGCTGGCCGTCGACACGACCGGCTCGACGGTCGTGCCGGTGGGCAAGGCGCTCGAACCCCTCGACGACTACTACCTCTGGTGCGACCACCGTGCCTGGCGCGAGGCCGCCGAGATCACGGCGAAGGCGCAGGAGACGGGGCTCGCGGCCATCGAGTGGTGCGGCGGTGTCTACTCGTCGGAGTGGGGCTTCGCGAAGCTCTTGCACTGGCTGCGCCACAACCCCGGCAAACGGGAACACCTTTTGACCGCGCTCGAGCACTGCGACATGATCGTCGCCACGCTCTGCGGGATCACCGACCTCGAGGCGCTGCCGCGCAGCATCTGCGCGATGGGCCACAAGTGGATGTGGAACGCCGCGCTCGGCGGCCTCCCGCCCGAAGCGTTTCTCGTCTCGGTCGACCCGCTCCTCGCCGGCGTCCGGGACCGCCTCCGCGGGCGCTACGCCACGTCGGACCAGGTCGCTGGCCACCTCGCGCCGGCGTGGGCCGAGCGCCTGGGGCTCTCGCCCGGCATCCCGATCCCCGTGGGCGCCTTCGACGCGCACTGGGACGCCGTCGGCGCCGGCATCCGCCTGGGCGACGTCGTCAACGTCGTGGGCACGTCGACGTGCATCATGGCCATCAGCGACCGGCCGACGCTTGTCCCCGGGGTGTGCGGGGTCGTGCCGGGCTCGATCCACCCGCACTACACGGGGATCGAGGCGGGCCTGTCGGCCACCGGCGACATCTTCGACGCGATCGCGCGGCGCGCGGGCGCCACCGTGGCCGAGCTGTCGCAGCGGGTCGAAGGCTACTGCGCGGGCGAGACGGGCCTGCTGCGGCTGACGTGGGACAACGGTGACCGGACGGTGCTCGTCAATCCCGAGCTGGGCGGCGTCACTATCGGTTGGAACCTCACCCACACGGCCGAGGACGAGCTGTTCGCGGCGATCGAGGGCACCGCGCTCCACACGCGCGTGGTCTTCGAGCGCATGGAGGCGCACGGCGTGCCAATCCGGCGCGTCATCAACGCCGGCGGGATCCCGCGCAAGAACGCGGTGCTCAACCGCGTCTACGCGAACGCGCTCGGCAAGCCCATCCTGGTGCCGGACGCCGAGACCACCAGCCTGGGGTCGGCGATCTTCGCGTTGCTCGCCGCCGGCGCCTTCCCGACGATCGAGGCGGCGCAGGCAGCACTCTGTCCCAGCTACACGGCGGTCGAGCCCGACCCTTCGAGCGCACGCGTCTACGACGAGCTCTATCCGCTCTTCCGCACCCTGTACTTCGCGATGGGGCGCCGCGACGCGCCGGCGGCGGCGGTCGGCCACGTGCTGCCCTCGCTGCGCGCAATCGCCGCGCGGAGGAGGCGCGCCTCGTGAGCCTGGATGCGCTGCGGGCGGAGGTGTGCGAGGCCAACCTGGCCCTGGTGCGCCGCGGCCTCGTCATCGAAGCGTTCGGCAACGCGAGCGGCATCGACCGCGCGCGCGGCCTGGTGGTCATCAAGCCGAGCGGCGTCGAGTACGCGGAGCTTTCGCCGGACCGGCTCGTCGTGACGGATCTCGACGGGCGCGTGGTCGAGGGCGACCTGCGCCCTTCCTCCGACCTGCCCACCCACCTCGTTCTCTACCGGGCGTTCCCGTCGATCGGGGGCATCGCCCACACGCACTCGCGCTTCGCGACGGCGTGGGCGCAGGCCGGCCGCGAGATTCCCTGTTACGGGACGACACACGCCGACTATGTCGGGGGGCCGATCCCGATCACCCGGCGCCTGCGGCGGGAGGAGATCGAGACCGACTACGAGCGGCACACCGGCGGCGTGATCGTGCAGCGGTTCGCGCGGCTCGACCCCGGCCGCGTGCCGGCCGTGCTCGTGCACGGCCACGGGCCCTTCTGCTGGGGGTCGAGCGCGCGCGAGGCGGCGCACACGGCGGCCGTCGTGGAAGAGCTGGCGCGGCTGGCCTACTACACCGTCACGATCGACCCCGAGGCCGCGCCGATCGGTGCCGCGCTCAGGGACAAGCACTACCGGCGGAAGCACGGCCCGGGCGCCTATTACGGGCAGGCCCGACGCTAGCGAGAAGGGAGCGGGAAGCAACGCGTTATGTCCTCACTCGACTGGCTCATCGTCCTCGCCTACGTCGCGTCGCTCGCCGGTCTCACCTGGTGGGTCGTGACCAGGGCACGCGACACGGCGGACGACTACTTCCTCGCCAGCCGCAACCTCGGCTGGTTCATCGTCGGCGCCTCGATCTTCGCGTCGAACATCGGCTCCGAACACCTCGTGGGCCTGGCCGGGTCCGGCGCGACGAGCGGGGTGGCCATGGCGCACTACGAGCTCCACGCCTGGTGCCTGCTCGTGCTGGCGTGGGTGTTCGTCCCCTTCTACATGCGGTCGAAGGTCTACACCATGCCCGAGTTCCTCGAGCGGCGCTACTCGCCCGGCGCGCGCTGGGTGCTCTCGGTCATCTCGCTCGTCGCCTACGTCCTCACCAAGATCGCCGTCGGCATCTTCGCTGGCGGCGTCGTGTTCGCCACGTTGCTGCCGGACGTGCAGGTGCAGCTCGGAGAGACGACGCTCAACGCGTTCTGGGTGGGCTCGGCGGTCGTCGTCGTGCTGACCGGCCTCTACACGGTGCTCGGGGGCATGCGCGCGGTCGCCTACACCGAGGCGCTGCAGACGCTCGTGCTCATCGCGGGCTCGGTCCTCATCACGATCGCGGGCCTCGTCAAGCTCGGCGGCTGGAGCGAGCTGCGCGCCGCGCTCGACGCCGACCTCTTCAACCTCTGGAAGCCGCTCGTGCCGGCAGGCGTGGAGGGCACGTGGGCGCCCGTCAAGGAACCGGGGCGCATCGCCTGGTACTTCAACACCAACTATCCCTGGCTGGGCATGCTCTTCTGCGCCCCGGTCATCGGTCTGTGGTACTGGTGCACCGACCAGTACATCGTCCAGCGCGCCCTCGGCGCGCCCGACGAGCGGCAGGCGCGGCGCGGGAGCATCTTCGCCGCGTTCCTGAAGCTCCTGCCGGTCTTCATCTTCATCGTCCCCGGCATGATCGCCGTCGCGCTCGCCAGAACCGGGCGCGTCGCCGGGCTCGCGCCGCTCCTCGACGGCGGCGAGGTGGTGCCAGAAGTGGCCCAGGCCGCCTTCCCCCTGATGGTCCAGCACCTGCTGCCCGCCGGGGCGCGCGGCCTGGTGGTCGCCGGGCTGCTCGCCGCGCTCATGAGCTCGCTCGCCGGCACGTTCAACGCGTGCTCGACGCTCTTCACGATGGACCTCTACCGCAAGTTCCGCCCGCAGGCGACCGAGCACGAACTCGTGTGGATGGGCCGCATCGCCACGACGGTCATGGTGCTCATCGGGCTCCTGTGGATCCCGGTCATCCAAGGAGCGAAGGGGCTCTACGACTACCTCCAGGGCGTCCAGGGGTACCTCGGCCCGCCCATCTTCACCGTGTTCTTCCTCGGCGTGTTCCTCCAGCGCGTCAACGGAAAAGGCTGCCTCGCCGCGCTCGTGGTGGGCTTCCTCCTCGGCCTCTTCCGTCTCGCGGTCGACACGCCGGTCAGCCTGCGCCTCGCCGGCTTCGAGCACGGCTACCCGGAAGGGTCGTTCCTCTGGATCGTCAACAACATCTACTTCCAGTATTACAGCGCGGTCATCTTCTTCGTCTCGGTCGCCGTCCTGCTCGGCGTGAGCTACCTGACCGAGCCACCGGACGGTGGGCGGATCACGGGCCTGACCTACGCGAGGGTCACCGACGAGCAGCGGCGGCAGACGCGCGCGAGCTGGGGCGCCGGCGACGTCCTCGCCTCCGCCGTCGTGCTGGCCGTCATCGTGGCGGCGTACCTGTATTTCAACGGATGACCCGCGGGCGCCACCTCGCCCCGCCACCCTCGGGTCCCACCCCGGGCCTGACGTTGAGGTGCGGCCGGCGAGGCGGGGCGGCCGTCTCGGGTGGGTGCCGCGTTCCGGATACACTGATGGCGTCGTGGCTGCGACGGATCGAAGGGCCTGCACCGGACCGCTCCCCGTCACGGGCGCCGTGCTCTGGGACCTCGACGGCACGCTCGTCGACACGGCCGAGCTCCACTGGCGCGCCTGGCGCGACGCCGTGGCGGCTGAAGGGCTGACGGTCACGTACGACCAGTTCCGCGCGTCGTTCGGCCAGCGCAACGACCTGATCCTCCGCGGCTGGTACGGCGAGGCGCTGTCGGCTGGCCTGGTCCGGCGGATCGGCGACGCAAAGGAAGCACGCTTCCGGCGGCTCGTCGAGCGCGAAGGGGTTCGGCCGCTGCCGGGCGCTGCCGAGTGGGTCGCGCGCCTGGCCGAGGCGGGCTGGCGCCAGGCCATCGCGTCGTCCGCACCGCGGGCGAACGTCGAGGCGATCCGGCGCGCGCTGCCGTTCGCCGCGAGCTTCCAGGCGTGCGTGGCCGCGGAAGACGTGGCCGCTGGCAAACCCGACCCCGAGGTGTTTCTCGTCGCCGCCGCGCGCCTCGGCGTCGAGCCGGCCCGATGCGTCGTGGTCGAAGACGCCGAGGCGGGCGTCGAGGCAGCGCACCGGGCCGGCATGGCGTCGATCGGACTCGGACGCGCGGCGGCCGCTCGGCCGGACATCGCGGCGGCCGCGCTCACCGAGCTCGCGCCCGACGCGTTCGACCGCCTCTTGACGCGCCGTCTCGCGGCGCCGGCCGCGGGCCCGCGGTCCGGACGGCGCTCGCCGAATGGGGGATGACCATGCGATGCCTCGCTCTCGTCCTGTTCGCCTCGTTTCCGGTCGTCGCCCTGGCGCCGCAGCCGGCCGCGAGCCAGGACTTACCCCTCGAACCGACGAGAACGGTGACGTTCACGACGACCGAGGGGTCGTGGATCTCCCTCGACGTCTCGCCGGACGGCCGCACGATCGTCTTCGACCTGCTCGGCGACCTGTACACGCTGCCCATCGAGGGCGGCAAGGCGACGCGCATCACGTCTGGCCTCGCGTTCGACTCGCAGCCGCGCTACTCGCCCGACGGAACGCGGATCGTCTTTCTCTCGGACCGCAGCGGCGCCGAGAACGTCTGGGTGGCCAACCGCGACGGCAGCAACGCGCGCGCCCTCACGAAGGACAAGCGGCCGAGCGCATTTCTCTCGCCCGACTGGACGCCCGATGGGCGCTACGTCATCGTGTCGAAGGCGACGGGCACACCGCCCGTCATGCGCCTGTGGCTCTACCACCTGGACGGCGGCAGCGGCGTGCAGCTCACCGGCAACAGCGAGGATGAGCGCTCGCTCTACACGATCGGTCCGGCGTTCGGCGCCGACGAGCGCTTCGTCTACTTCACCGAACGGACGGCGGCGGGCAGCGTCTACAACCAGATGTCGTTCCGCTGGCAGCTCGGCGTCTACGACCGCGTAACGGGCGAGACCTTCCGCATGAGCGACGAGCTCGGCAGCGGCATGCGGCCCGCCGTGTCCCCCGACGGCCGCTGGCTCGTCTACGCCACCCGCTGGGACGCGCAGACAGGCTACCGGCTCCGCGACCTTCACACCGGCGACGACCAGTGGCTCCTCTACCCCGTGCAGCGCGACGACCAGGAGTCAGCAGCGACGCGCGACCTGATGCCCGGTGCGTCCTTCACGCCGGATTCGAACGCCTTCGTCGCGTCGTTCGACGGCAAGATCTGGCGCATCGAGGTGCCGTCGGGTCGCGTCACCCCGGTCCCGTTCACCGTCGACGTGGAGCTGGCCCTGGGTCCCCTGGTCAAGTTCGAACACCGCGTGGACGAAGGGCCCGTCCGCGCCCAGCAGGTCCGCGATCCGCGCCTCTCGCCCGACGGGAAGCGGCTGGCCTTCACGGCGCTCGACCGCGTGTACGTCATGGACTACCCGGGCGGCGCGCCCCGACGCGTGAGCGGGATGGACCTGAGCGAGCATCAACCGACCTGGTCGCCCGACGGACGCTTCATCGCCTACGTGACGTGGGCGGACGCCGAGGGCGGCCACCTCTACCGCGTGCCCGCCGACCTAAGCGTGCCGCCCGAGCGCCTCAGCCAGGTGTCCGCCTTCTACTCCCAGCCGACTTACTCCCCCGACACCCGGCGCATCGTCCTCGTCCGGGGTCCCCGAGTCGAGCGCACGGAGGACTTCTCGGCGCAAGGGCGCGGCGGTCAAGCCCTGGACCTCGTGTGGCTCCCCGCCGACGGTGGCCAGACGACGCGCATCGCGCCCTACCGCGGGCCAGGGCGCCCGCACTTCAGCGCCGACCCCGCCCGGGTCTACGTCTGGGAAGGGCGTCGCGGCCTCGCGTCGTTCCGCCTCGACGGCACCGACCGCCGCGTCCACGTTCGGGTCACCGGCTACAAGAGCCCGACCGCCGAGCAGGCCAACCCGGCGAGCGACGTACTCATCGGCCCCGACGGCGAGCACGCCATCGCGGAGGCCGAGCGGCACGTGTATCTGGTGACGATCCCGATGGTGGGCGGCGAGAACCCGCCGACGATCAGCGTGAGCGGCGGCGACGCCGCGACGCCCGTCGAGAAGCTCACGACCGTGGGCGGCGAGTTCCCCTCGTGGGCCGACGGCGGGCGCGTGGTCACGTTCGCCCTCGGCCGCGTGTTCTTCCGCTACGACCTCGAGGCAGCGAGACGGGCGAAAGCGGCGGCCGGGACGGCAACGGAGCAGACGCCGCGCGCCAACAACCCCGAGGCGATGCAAGAGAAGCAAGCGCCCGGCGAGACGCGCAAGCCGCCGGCTCATACGCCCACCGAAACCGAAATTGTCGTCGAAGCGCCCCGCAGGAAGCCGACGGGCATCCTCGCGCTCCGCGGCGCCCGCATCATCACGATGAAGGGCGACGAGGTCATCGAGCGGGGCGACCTGGTCGTTCGCGACAACCGCATCGAGGCGGTCGGCCGGCAGGGCACGGTCAGGATTCCCGCCGGTGCCCGGGTCCTCGACGTCCGCGGCAAGACGATCATGCCCGGTCTCGTGGACATCCACGCGCACATCTGGCCCGCCTTCACCATCCATCGGACCCAGGTCTGGGAATACCTCGCGAACCTCGCCTACGGCGTCACCACCACGCGCGATCCGCAGACGGCGACGACCGACGTACTCACCTACCGGGACCTCGTCGAGACCGGCCGCATGATCGGCCCGCGCGTCTATGCGACCGGCCCGGGCGTGTTCTCGAGCGACAACCCGCAGAGCCTGGACGACGCGCGGGACATCTTGAAACGCTACAGCCAGTACTGGGACACGAAGACGATCAAGCAATACCTGGTCGGCAATCGCCAGCAGCGCCAGTGGGTGATCCTGGCGGCGAGAGAGCAGCAGCTCATGCCCACGCTCGAGGGCGGGCTCGACCTCAAGCTCAACCTCACGCAGATCATGGACGGCTACCCGGGTCTCGAGCACACGCTGCCCATCATGCCGCTCTACAAGGATGTGGTGCAGCTCGTCGCCGACTCCGGCCTGACCTACACGCCGACGCTCCTCGTGCAGTACGGCGGCCCGTGGGCCGAGAACTGGTTCTACGAGAACGGCGGCGACCTGCACGCCGACCGGAAGCTCCGGCGGTTCACGCCGCACGCGGACCTCGACCGAAGCGTCCTGCGCCGCCCCTGGTTCCACGACCAGGAGTACTCCTTCCCCATGGCCGCCAAGGTGCTCGCCGACATCGTCGAGGCCGGCGGGCGCGTGGGCTTGGGCGGGCACGGTCAGCGCCAGGGCATCGAGTGTCACTGGGAGCTCTGGGCCATCGCCGCCGGCGGAATGAAGCCCCACGATGTGCTGCGCGTGGGAACGATCTTCGGGGCCGAGGCCATCGGGCTCGCCGCCGACCTGGGCTCGATCGAGCCCGGGAAGCTGGCCGACCTGGTCGTGCTCGACGCGAATCCGCTCGACGACATCCGCCACACGAACACGATTCGCTACGTCATGAAGAACGGCGAGCTCTTCGACGGGGACACGCTCGACCAGGTCTGGCCGCAGGCAAGGAAGCTCCCGCGGCAGTACTGGTGGGATCTCGAGCCGGCGCCGCGTCCCGACGCGCCGCCGCGGCCGACGGTTCGCCGGTAGCGGGCCGCGGTCGCGCCGCGCGCCCTATCCGGCGAGCAGCCGCTCGGCCAGCTCCAGCACGTCCACGGGCCAGCACGCGCGCGGGCGCGGGTGCTCGACGCCCGGCAGCCCGGCGATCGGCCGATGGGTGGGGTAGTCGGGATCGCCCGTGTGCCAGAGATAATGGCCGCCGCCGTGTGGCTCCCCGAAGGTGACGAAGGCCATGTCCCAGGGGTGGTTGCGCAACAGCCAATCGGCCGCGCGCCCCTTGGC